>MDSY01005159.1_pt1 | contig 14736 bp, 14 predicted proteins | sample 811131 | NCBI WGS metagenome assembly MDSY01 (sample SAMN05326643, study PRJNA326480) | marine metagenome | isolation source: seawater | place: Atlantic Ocean: South West | collected 2010 | reverse complement strand
TCTTTATCTGAAGGTGTATAATTTTTTGGTAAACGTGTAGCCATATTTGTCTCTTTATGCAGGGGGTATTTAAAGCATAATTTAGAAAATCGCAATAGTTTTAGAAATAAAAATAAACTTTATTGAAATTTGTTACTTTGATAAGTAAGTTGTCAAAGTATTTTAAAATAAGCAAAAGGTGAAATATGAAGTTCGAAGGTACAAAGGATTATATTGCAACAGAAGATTTAAGAATTGCAGTTAATGCATCTATAAGTTTGGAAAGACCATTGCTGGTTAAAGGAGAGCCTGGAACAGGCAAAACAGTATTAGCAGAGGAGATAGCTAAGGCTTTAGATATGCCAATTATTACTTGGCATATAAAATCAACTACTAAAGCACAACAAGGCTTATATGAATATGATGCAATTACTCGATTAAGAGATTCACAGCTAGGTGATGAAAGAGTTAAAGATGTTAAAAATTATATAAAAAGAGGAAAATTATGGGAAGCCTTTGAAGCTGATGAACGACCGATATTGCTTATTGATGAGATTGATAAAGCGGACATAGAATTTCCGAATGATTTACTCCAAGAATTAGATAGAATGGAATTTTATGTCTATGAAACAGGAGAAACAATAGCTGCAGAAAAGCGTCCTGTAGTTATCATTACCTCAAATAATGAAAAAGAGCTTCCTGATGCTTTTTTAAGAAGATGCTTCTTCCATTATATTAGTTTCCCGGATAATGAAACTATGCAAAAAATTGTTGATGTCCATCACCCGGATATAAAATCAAAATTAGTATCTGAGTCACTGAGGGTATTTTATGAGCTTAGAGAAATTCCTGGACTAAAGAAAAAACCATCTACATCTGAGCTTCTTGATTGGCTAAAGTTATTAATGAATGAAGATATAACGCCAGAAATGTTGAGAGAAAATAATTCAAATAATATTATTCCGCCGCTACATGGAGCCTTACTAAAGAATGAACAAGATGTTCATCTCTTTGAAAGGTTAGCTTTCTTAGCAAGAAGGGAGAATAACCAAAATTAAAGATGTTTATTAATTTTTTTCAGGAACTTAAGCAAGCAGAAATTCCTGTAACTTTGCGGGAATATTTAACCTTAATTGAGGCATTAAAAGCAGATATCCCTCAAAGGAAAATTGAAGATTTCTATTATTTGTCTAGATCCACATTAATTAAAGACGAAAGAAACCTTGATAAATTTGATAGAGTCTTTGGACAAGTATTTAAGGGTTTAGAAAATACCGAAGGTACTGAAGTTGCCGAGATTCCTGAAGAATGGTTAAAATCTTTAAATGAAAAATTCCTAACTGAAGAAGAAAAAAAACAAATTGAATCAATGGGTGGTTGGGAAAAACTAATGGAAGAATTAAAAAAGCGCCTTGAAGAACAAGAAAAAAGACATGAAGGTGGTTCAAAATGGATTGGAACGGCAGGTACTTCACCTTATGGAGCTGATGGCTATAACCCGGAAGGTATAAGAATAGGACAAAAAAATAATAAGAATTTTAAAGCTGTTAAGGTTTGGGATAAAAGAGAATTTAAAAACCTCGATGATGATGTTGAAATTGGAATAAGAAACATAAAACTTGCATTACGTAGATTAAGGAAATTCGCAAGAGAGGGTGCAGCTGATACACTTGATTTACCTGGAACAATAAAAAATACTGCTGATAAAGGTTATCTAGATATTTCTCTAGTTCCGGAAAGAAGGAATAAAGTTAAAGTGCTTTTATTTTTCGATATAGGCGGCTCAATGGATCCACATGTAAAACTATGTGAAGAATTATTTTCTGCAGCCAGAACAGAATTTAAGAATATGGAAAACTTTTATTTTCATAATTGTTTATATGAATATGTTTGGAAAGATAATAGAAGAAGACATGCTGAAAGGTTAAATACATGGGATATACTTCATAAATACTCATCAGATTATAAGGTAATTTTTGTGGGAGATGCTTCAATGAGTCCTTATGAAATAACTTATTCTGGCGGTAGTGTTGAACATTGGAACGAGGAGCCCGGAGGTTTATGGCTTGAAAGAATTAACAACATTTATGCAAATTCTATATGGCTAAACCCCGTTGAAGAAAAACATTGGGAATTCACTCCTTCATCACAAATTATTAATGAAATATTCTCAAACAGAATGTTTCCACTTACTCTTGACGGAATTGATAGAGCTATGAAAGAATTGAGTATGAAAAGGTAAAAAATGAAAAAATTTCTTATATTATTTATATTCTTATTTTTTTCCGGTTGCGCAAGTCTTACAACTGAAGAAAGGCTAGCAATTGAAACAAAAATAGATCATGAAGAGTGCATAAGTCTTGGCTTTAAAGAGGATACAGAAGCTTATGGAGGATGTAGGCTTACTTTAAAATCAATAAGAGCACAAAATAAAACGACTCAAGCAATTAAAAGAAATGGAATAGATAATAATAGGTTTTGTAATAGATGGTATTGCTGGTAGTTAAGAAACTCCAAGCTTTTTCTTTAAACTGCTACTAGAAGTTGTGTACTGAAATGTTATCTTTTTATCAGGAAATATATATTCATGTGCTTTTTGAGACATAAGAGCTGCCTCATGAAATCCACAAAGTATAAGCTTTAATTTGCCTGGATATGTATTTATATCACCAATTGCAAAAATTCCTTTTTGATCTGTTTCAAATTTCTCAGTATCTACGACAATAAGATTTTCTTCTAGATTTAAACCCCAATTAGAAACAGGCCCAAGTTTCATTGTAAGCCCAAAAAAAGGCAGCAAGATATCACAACTGATATCTTTCTCCTCTTCTTTATTTTTACAAATAATACTATCTAGAATTTTTCCATTTCCCTTTAATTCTTTAATTTGTCCTACCTGAAAATCAATATGATTTTTATCTATTAAATTAGATATTTTTTTTACAGTATCTGGGGCAGCTCTAAATTCTTCCCTGCGGTGAATTAAAGTTAATGATTTTGCGTTTTCATATAAACTTAAGGTCCAATCAAGGGCTGAATCTCCACCTCCAACAATTACTATATTTTTATCAGAAAATTTCTTTATATCTCTTATTGAATAAAAAACTGAAACATCTTCATATTTTTCAATGTTTTCAATTGGTGGTTTTTTTGGTTGAAAGCTTCCTCCGCCAGCAGCAATGACAACTACCTTAGTTATAAAGGTTTCATTAAAATCAGTTTTAACCTCCCAATTATTATCATTTGTTTTTTTTAACTCTGTAATAATTCTAGATAAATGAAAAGAAGGTTTAAATGGTTCAATTTGCTTCATTAATGATTGAACTAAATCATTGCCTAAGATTTTAGGAATACCAGGAATATCATAAATAGGTTTATCAGGATAAAGTTCTGCGCATTGCCCTCCTGGTTTATCCAGGATATCTACAACATGACAATTGATATCGAGTAAGCCTAGTTCAAAAACAGAAAATAAGCCTACAGGACCTGCGCCAATAATTAAACAATCTGTTTCAATAAGATTTGAATTCATTTTAGAATTGTTTTTCTGGTAAATTAACCAGCAAACCTTCTAACTCATCAGAAATTTTAATCTGGCAAGAAAGTCTACTTTCTTCTGTTACATCAAAAGCAAAATCAAGCATATCTTGTTCCATTTGTTCTGCTTTTCCAGTTTTATCAACCCAAGCAGAATCAATATACACATGACAAGTTGCGCACGCACAAGCACCTCCGCAATCCGCATCTATGCCTGGAACGCTATTTTGTATAGCGGCTTCCATAAGAGTGGTATCATTTTCAGCATCCACACTATGCTCAGTTTTATCAAATTCAATAAATGTTATTTTTGTCATTTATAAATTTACCTCATAACCTTATTTCTTTACTATATCTTCTAAAGGATAAATCTATCTATTTACAAGGGTTATTTAACTTATTACAAATCTCACATACACAATTTTACTGATAAAAGAAATAGAATATGAATGAAAAGTTCAGCAACTTAACAGATCGTCCTTTGAAAATACTCATGCCGAGTTATAGAAGCCACCCATATACTGGAGGGCAAGGAATATATATGCGGCTTGTTACAAAAGCTATGATAGATCTCGGACATCAAGTAGAGGTTCTCTCTGGACAACCTTATCCTATTCTTGATAAGGGCGTAAAACTTACAAAATTACCGTCATTGGATTTATACTCTTACGACAACCCTCTAAAAGCTTTTAATATAGATTTATTCAAGGATAGAATAGACATGTATGAATGGCTAAGTCATCTTACTGGAGGTTTTTCTGAGCCATACACTTTTGGAGAAAGAATGGCTAGGTGGGGTAAAGAAAACCATTCCAAATATGATGTAGTTCACGACAATCAAACTCTGGCTTGGGGTCTTCTTAAGCTCAGGAACCTAGGAATGCCCGTAGTAGGAACAATTCATCATCCTATAACAATGGATAAAAGGATCGACATTAAGCATGCTGAAACAATCTCTTTAAAAATATTAAAATGGCGATGGTATAGTTTTTTAAGAATGCAAATTAAAGTCGCTAGACAGTTAAACCCAATAATAGTTGTTTCTGAGAATACCAGAAAAGATTTAGTTAAGGATTTCAAAATTGATCCGGATAAAACCAGGAAAGTGCTTCATGGTATAGATCATAAAACCTTTAGACCAATCGAAAATATTAAAAGAAAGAAAAATCAAATCATTACAACTGCTAGCGCAGATGTTCCTTTAAAAGGATTAATCTATTTAATAAGGGCATATGATTATTTATTAAAAGAATTTCCTGATTTAAAACTTGTTGTAATTGGAAAATTAAGAGAAGGCCCAACTTCAAACGAATTGGAAAAAAGAGGTATAAAAGACAGAGTAAAATTTATTACCGACCTTACTAGTGGCGAAATAGCTGAGTTATACGCAGAATCAACTTTGGCTATTTCTCCATCAGTTTATGAAGGTTTTGGCTTTCCGGCAGGAGAAGCTATGTCATGTGGAATTCCGCTTGTCTCTTCAAACGGAGGTTCTTTACCTGAAGTAGTTGGTGATGCAGGTATAATTGTTGAGCACTCTAATCCAAAAGCCTTGTATGAAGGTATTAAAGATCTATTAAACAATGAAGGTATGAGACTTGAATATGGACAAAGAGGAAGAGAAAGAGTTTTAAAGAAGTTTACCTGGAAACGAGCCGCTGAAGAATTAGTTGGCGTATATAAAGAGGCCATAATAAGTGCTAACAATTAACTTAGAAAAGCTATCAATTTCTGATGGATCAGTAATTTTAGACTTGGGTTGCGGTAAAGGACGTCATTTACACAAACTTTACTATTACAGTAAATGTCATGTTGTGGGTTTGGATTTGTCAGTTGAAGAATTAAAAGAAACCTATAATGGATTTAAAGAGTATCCTGATACAAGTGGAAGTTTAGGTAGAAAATTTAGCCTAATGGCAGGAAATGCAACAAAACTTCCTTTTAAAGATAATACTTTTGACAGCATAATTTGTTCTGAGGTATTAGAGCATATAGAAGACTTTGAAAGAGTTATTAAAGAAATTCATAGAATATCTAAACCTGGCGCTAAAATAGGAATATCAGTTCCTAGATGGCTTCCTGAAAAAATTTGTTGGGCTTTATCAGATGATTATCATAACGAACCTGGCGGTCATATAAGAATATTTAAATTTAAAGAATTAAGAAAATCTTTCCTATTAAATGGTTATTCTTATATTGGAAAAGACTATAAGCACGGTCTTCATTCTCCCTACTGGTGGCTTAAGTGTTATGTCGGTGTAAAAAACGAGAATAATATATTTGTAAATTTATATAGGCGTTTTCTTGAGTGGGATATCCTTAAAAGACCATTACTCACAAGGATATTAGAAAAAATATGCGATCCAATAATGGGTAAATCTGTAGTTCTTTACCTGGAAAGAACATAATGAATCCAAAAAAATTCCAGAAATACTTTAAGGGTTCATCTGACAGAATAATTGAGCTGCAAAACAATGATGGTTCAATTCCTTGGTTTAAGAATGGTGTTTTTGACGCATGGAATCACCTTGAAAGTTTAATGGCATTAAATACCTTAGGATTTCGTAAAGAAGTTGAGTTGGGATTTACATTCTTAAAAAACAACCAGAGAAAAGATGGGTCATGGTTTGGAGAATTAGGAAGTACTCTTAAAATAGATGAAGAAACAGGAAAATTTCTTAGTAAAAAAGAAGAGTTAAAAATTCAGTATAAAGATACAAATTTCGCATCATATATTGCCACAGCGTGTTGGCATGATTACTTAATAAGTAAATCTACAAACAATCTTAAGGATAACTGGCAAATGTTAGATTCTGCAATTGGATTTGTATTAAGTAATCAACTTGATAATGGCACTATAAGATGGGCTGCTGAAAGTCCAGAAGCTCCAAAAGAAGATTCACTTCTTACGGGATGTTGCTCTATTTATAAAAGTTTAATTTGCGCAATTAATTCTTCAAAGATACTAGGAATTGAAAGGCCAGAGTGGGAAATATCACTTAATAAACTCAAAGACGCAATTATTAATAAACCTGAAAGTTTTGATAAAACATGGCAGTCAAAAAAAAGATTTTCAATGGATTGGTATTACCCAGTCCTTTGTGGTGTTATTTCTGGAGAAGAAGCAAAAAATAGAATAACAGAACATTGGAATACATTTGTCGTTGAAGAATTAGGCTGTTTATGCGTTTCTGATCAACCTTGGGTGACTATAGCAGAAACTGCAGAGTTATCTATATCTCTTGTAAAAATTAATGAAATTGATAAGGCTTCTGATTTACTAAGATGGCTAGAAAATTATAGAGATAAAAAAGGGGCTTATTGGATGGGAAAACAGTATGTTGAAAATACTTTTTGGCCTGCAGAAAAGCCTGGGTGGACATCAGCGGCGGTAATACTTGCGGCTGATTCTATTTACAAATTTAGCAATGGATCAGAAATATTCCTTAAGGATGACTTAATTTAATCTTTTTAAAATTCTTAGAGATTTAACATGATCAATTTCCTTAAATTTCTTACCCGCTAAAGCTAATTTATAAATTTCATAAGGAGGCCTACCTCCATCTTTAGGGTCAGGAAAAACATCATGAATAGCAAGTATTCCTCCATCATTCATAACTTTTTCATTCCAATTATTAAAATCATCTAATGCAGCCTCCATTGTATGACCCCCATCTATAAAAATCATTGAAAGAGGAATAGTCCAATATTTGGAAACTAAAGATGAATCAGAAACAATAGGAATAATTGTATCTAGCAATTCTGCTTTTCTAATATTTTTGATGAATTCTGGGAAGGAATTTATTCTGCCAGTTTCTTTATCATAAAGATCTTTGTCATGATATTCCCACCCTACTTGATTTTCTTCAGATCCTGTATGATGATCCACAGAATAAACGCATGAATTTAATTTCTTTGCAGCAATACCTAGATAAACTGTTGATTTTCCGCAATATGAGCCTATTTCCATAATAGGTCCTCTTTCTGCAGATTTGAGAGCTGTACGGTAAAGGCATTCACCCTCTTCATCGTCAATGAAGCCTTTTATAGAATTAAAATTATCCGGAAGTTCCAAAACTTAATTTACTCTGCGGCAACATTAGAAAAATTAAGATCATCTTTACCCTGAATTCCTCTTATTAATTTACCTTCTTTTATACCTTGAGGAATTCCATCTTTAGTAACTATCTTTCCAGAAACAAATGAATATGACATGCCTTCAGTTTTTTGAATAAATCTTTTTCCGCCAAGAGGAAGATCGTATGCAATTCTAGGCTTAAGCAATTTAAAATTATCAAAATCAATAATATTTATATCTGCTTTCATGCTCTTATCTAGTACCCCTCTGTCATATAAACCAACATATAAGGCATTATCTCTGGTTTGTTTTTTAATGATAAACTCCAAAGGAATTTTTGGCCCTCTTTCTCTGTCTCTTGCCCAATGCGTAAGTAAAGTCGAAGGAAAACTATAATCGGTCATGATTCCGCAATGGGCTCCTCCATCGCCTAACCCAAAGGCTGTATATTTATGATTTAGCATATAGTGAACATCATCGAGATTTCCTTTAACATAGTTCATTATAGGCATATAAAGTAAGCTATACCCTTCATCTTCTAACATGTAATCTAGAATAAATTCTAAAGGTGTTAAGCCACTTTTTTTCGAAAGATATTCGACTGATTCCTTGTGAGTTGGTTCGTAATTAGGAGATTCACCGAAAATAAAAATTTTATCAAAGTGAGTCAAAATTAAGGACAGGATATTGTCAGGGTCTAAATTAACATCTTCAGATAGAAGTCTTTTCCTAAATTCTGAGCTCTTTAAAGCAGATACCTTTTCTTCAACACTTAGGTCTTTTATTTCTTGATAACTCGGATAAAAAATAAATGGATTAAGGGTAGCAGATAAACCTTGCAGTACTCCTGTTGGTCTTGGAGGAACCTGACCTTTCATATTTATACCTTCATCATTAGCCTGAGTAATTCCATCAAGAGTTTTTTTCCATAAATCTGGATATCTATAGTCTTGCTCAATAGTTAAAGACAAAGGTCTTCCAGAAATTCTTGCCATTTCTTTAATCATATGAAATTCATAGTCAAAATCCCAAAAATCGGCAATTAATTGAATTACTCCCTTATCGACCTCGCTCATTCCTTTTGCTATACCGTGAAGTTCTTTGTCTTGCGCTTTAAATGTAGGAGTGTTGTTACCGTCTTTGTCTCTGTGTTTTTCAGTTCTTGATGTAGAGAAACCAAGCGCTCCAGCATTTAAAGATTCTTTTACATGCTCTGACATTAGAGCAATATCTTGATCATTTGCTGGTTCTAATTGTGCCGCCCTTTCATCCATCACATAAGCTCTAAGAGCTCCATGAGGAATCTGTAGACCAACATCTATAGAAAGATCCATTTGATCAACCGCATCCATAAATTCTGGAAAAGTTTCCCAATTCCATTTAATTCCTTCTGCTAGAGCAGTTCCAGGTATATCCTCTACACCCTCCATTAAACCTATCAACCATTCATGTCTTTCCGGCTTACATGGAGCAAAACCTACTCCGCAATTTCCCATAACTGCAGTAGTAACGCCGTGATAATGTGATGGGCTTAAAAAAGGATCCCAGGTAACCTGACCATCAAAATGGGTGTGTATATCAACAAACCCTGGGGTAACAATTTTATCTTCAGCATTAATTTCTTCTTTTCCAGCATCTTTTATCTGTCCAATATCGGAAATCTTGTTTCCTGAAATAGCTATATCGGCCTCATAAGGATCCCCTCCTTTGCCGTCATAAACCAAACCATTTCTTATTACATAATCATACATAATCGACTCTTGTCCCTAATATACTTCTTAAGTCATTATATTTAAAGGATTAAAAAATAATCTTAATTCATATAATTTTCTTTATATTTTGAAAATTCTTTTTTAACCACACTAGCAAGTAGGTAAACACCTATAAGATTTGGTATTGCCATCAAAAAAAGAGAGGAGTCTGATAAATCAATAACCTTTGTTAGGTCCAAAGAAGCTCCAACTATGGCAAATAAACAAAAAATTATCTTATATGTTAATTCAATAAATTTTCTTTCACCAAATATAAATGTTATCGCTTTAACTCCATAATACGACCAAGAAATAGCAGTTGAAAAAGCAAATAATATTGCTACTAACGCAAGTATATAAGGAAACCAAGGTAGAACTGATCCAAATGCCTCTGAAGTCATACGAGCTCCTTCAATTCCCTCTCCAGCAGAAAAAACACCTGTTGTAACTATAACCAAAGCAGTAATAGTGCATATCACAACTGTATCTATAAATGGTTCTAAAACTGAAACAATACCTTCTGTAATAGGTTCTTTTGTCTTAACGGCAGAGTGAGCAATAGGAGCCGAACCAATTCCTGCTTCATTTGAGAAAACAGCCCTTCTAAAGCCAAGTATCAAAACCCCCAAGAAACCTCCTGTGACGCCTTCAGGAGAAAAAGCGCCTACAAAAATAGATCTTATTGCATCTGGAAGATATTGAGCATTAACTATCAATATGATAATTGCAGAAATTATATAAATTATTGCCATACCAGGCACCAGTCTAGAAGTTACTGCAGCTATCCTTTTAATCCCCCCTATTATTACTACCCCTAAAAGAACGGCAAAAACCGCTCCATAAACCCAAGAATTAATATCGAGAAACCCTCCTTCTCCACCAGAAACATATATCACTAAATCAAGTGACTGATTAACTTGAAACATATTTCCTCCACCTAAGGATGCAAAAACACAAAATACAGCAAACATATAGGCTAAGAATTTTCCAAATAATGGCATACCTTTTTCGCTAAGACCTTTTGAAAGATAATACATCGCACCGCCAGAAACAGTTCCATCAGGGTTTAAATTTCTATATTTAACGCCCAATGTGCATTCACAAAATTTTAAAGACATTCCTAATAGCCCTGATAAGATCATCCAAAAGGTTGCTCCAGGACCTCCGAGCGAAATAGCAACTGCAACTCCCCCAATATTACCAAGACCTACTGTTCCGGATAAAGCAGTTGCAAGCGCACGAAAATGCGAAACTTCACCTGAAGAATCTTGAGAAGAAAACTTTCCTCTAACAAGCGCAATTGAATGAGAGAAAGCCGAAAAATTAACAAATTTAAAATAAAATGTGCAGAAAAGCCCTCCTAAAATTAACCAGATTACTATGAGCTCTACATTTGTTGACCCCAAGGGAAGACTATAGAAGACGATAGATGAAACACTTTCGGATATAGGAGCTAGTAGATTGTTAATATTTTCATCAATTCCGGCATATAAATTAGACGGATTGAAGAATGCCAAAAAGATTAAAAAAAATTTTAATATATTTCTTTTCATAAAATTAACTAATCCTATAGATTAATTAGGATATTATTTGTTAAATATCTAAATACAAACTTTTTAATGAAATTTTAAGGATAAATATGGGCTCTCTTATAATTAAATCTTTGGTTAAAGAATTTGATAACACAAAAGCTCTAGATCAACTTACTTTAGAAATACACGATGGCGAAATGGTTGGCATTATAGGAAAGTCAGGAGCTGGAAAATCAACTCTTTTAAGACTAATTAATAGACTAATAGAGCCAACAAGTGGCTCCATCCAATATAATGAAATTGATATTAGTAATTTAAAGGGTAAAAAATTAAAAAATTGGCGCTCAAATTGTGCCATGATTTTTCAACAATTTAATTTGATAGACAGATTAGATGTCTTAACTAATGTCCTAAGCGGAACTTTAGGAAATAGTTTTAACATACTGAAATTATTAAAGATTTATAGTAATAGTGAAAAGATAGATGCATTAAGGCATCTTCATAATCTTGATTTATCAGATAAAGCGCTCCAAAGAGTAGAGACATTGTCTGGCGGTCAACAACAAAGAGTGGCAATTGCACGAGCAATGATGCAAAAGCCCAAGATATTATTAGCTGATGAACCAATCTCCTCTTTAGATCCTAAAAACTCAAAAGTAGTAATGGACGATATTAAGAAAATTAATAAAGAAGAAGGTATCATGGCTATTTGCAACCTTCATTCATTAGAAGTAGCCAAAGAATACTGTGAAAGAATAATAGGGTTATCAGAAGGAAGGATAGTCTTCGATGGAAATCCTTCAGAACTTACACAAGAACTATCAGAACAATTATATGATCTTGAAAATGAGTAATTCTCTTTTAGAAAATCATTCGATTATGTATGCACAACAAATGAAAAGTAGAAGGCTATGGAATTTTTCTATTATCATTATCTTTATAGCGGCCTTTTTTATTAGCTCGTCAGTAATAAATTTTGATTTAGAAAAAATAATTTCTGGGATTCCTAGACTAGGCGATTATGTATTGAGAATACTACCCAACCTTGATTCTACGCTTTTATTTGAAAATTCTAAGACTGAAGGATCTTTATCCTATTGGTATTTTAATATTAAAAAATATCTACTTCTACTTTATGAAACCTTTAACATGGCAGTATTATCTACAGCAATGGGTTTTGTATTTGCTTTTATTTTAAGCTTTCTTTCGGCAAAAAACATAACGCCAAATATATTTAGTTATTATTTAGTAAAAAGATTCCTTGAATTTCTGAGAGGTGTTCCAGAGATAATATTTGCTATCCTTTTTGTTTGGGCTTTAGGGGTTGGTCCTTTGGCAGGAATAATAGCAATTACTATACATACAACCGGAGCATTAGGTAAGCTATTCTCGGAAGTTCATGAAAATACTGATTTAAATGCTTGTGAGGCCATTAAGTCAAACGGAGGTAACTGGTTATCGGAAATGAGATATGGAATCATTCCCAAAGTACTTCCAAATATAATTTCTTATGCTCTTTTACGATTCGAAATAAATATTCGAGCCTCTACGGTAATTGGTTTTGTTGGTGCGGGAGGAATAGGCCAAGAGCTTTACCTGGTAATTAATTTTAATTATTACGAAGAAGTAAGCGCAATTATTCTCCTTATTATTCTTACCGTTATAACTATAGATATTGTTTCAGGAAGTATAAGAAAAAAAGTAATAGGGGAAATGAATGACTGACCAAGAAGTTATATCTCTTTGCCCAAAAGCATTTAAACCTTTTTGGAAGCGCTCTCCTATTGCATTTGTAATTATAATAGCTTCATTTTTATATCTACTTATTTGTATATCTTATTTCGATTTCTCAATTGCTAAGATATTCTCTGGATTGGCTAATATGAAACCTATATTGGTTGCAATGTTTGAGTGGAATGATTTTCTATCTTGGAATTTTCGTTCAATATTTATTGGTCTGATCCAAACTCTTAGTATGGCCTTTTTAGGAACTTTTCTTGCCTCTTTGGTATGTATGCCAATTAGTTTTTTTGCTTCCCGACAAATAAATAAATTCAGTTTTATTCGTTTCACAATAAAAAGGATTTTAGATTTTATAAGAGGTATAGATATTTTAATTTGGGCAATAATCTATGTTCGTGCTTTCGGATTAGGTCCTTTTGCAGGTTTATTGTCTATTTTTACAGCAGATGTAGGGACATTAGGTAAATTGTTTTCTGAGGCAACAGATAATGCTGATAAAAAACAAATTGAAGGAATAACGGCTACCGGATCAAATAAATCCTCAATAATACGGTACGGACTTATCCCACAAATATTTCCTATATTTATTTCACAAAGTCTTTACTTCTTTGAATCCAATACAAGATCCGCAGTAATATTGGGGGTCGTAGGTGCTGGCGGTATAGGATTGCAGTTAACGGAAAGAATGAAAGCTCAGTATTGGGACCAAACGCTCTTTATTATAGTTCTAATATTGATCATGGTTGCAATAATAGACTCGATTTCTAGAGCTATAAGGAAAAGAATTATTTATGAATAAATTTATAAATGAGGCAAAACATTTCTTCCGAATTGGAATACCGATGCTTGGCTCTCAATTATCATTTATGATTATGTCGGCAACAGATACAATTGTTGCTGGTAGAGCCGGCGCAGATCAATTAGCAGGCTTGGTTATTGCCAATTCATTTACATTTCCAGTGTACATGTTTATGGCCGGAATCATATTTTCAGTAATCCCAATAGTTGCGCAGCTCAATGGCGCACATAAAAATCAAGAAATTGGTAAAAAAATTAGGGAAATTTTTTGGCTAACTCTATTTCTAGGTTTCCTGTTAGTCATTATTTTTTATTTTGGCAGTGAGCTTTTAAAATTTATTCCGCTTGACGAAAGCATATTATCCATCTCCATAGACTACCTTAAGGCAATTTCTATTGGGATGTTTTTCTATATTATGTATCGATTGTTAAGTTCTTATAGTGAGGGTTTAACACTAACTCTCCCAGTCTTTTATGTTGTTTTTGGCGGTGCTCTTATAAACATACCTCTCGATATAATATTTGTTTACGGGTATTTAGGTGTTCCAGAAATGGGAGGAGTAGGATGTGGATATGCAACATCAATAGTTTCAACTTTAATGTTTATTTCAATGGCTCTTATCGTCATTTTTTCTAAACCTTATAAAAAAAATGAGTTATTTAAAAGATTCAATGGTCCATCCTTAAAAACTTCTCTAGAGGTTCTTAAATTGGGTATTCCCATAGGTTTTGGAATATTCGCTGAATTGAGTATGTACTCAGGAGCGGCGCTCATTCTCGCTCCACTTGGTGAAAATATCGTTTCAGGTCATGCGGTAGCATTAAATATAGCAAGTATTGTTTTTATGCTGCCCCTCGCCATAGGACTAGCGGCGTCAACTCGTGTTGGTAATCTTTTAGGTGAAGAGAGGTTTGTTGATGCTCGTTATTCATCTTTTGTTTCAGTTTCTCTTTGTTTCCTCGGTGCATTATTCAATATGACATTGCTGATCTTACTGGGTGATAATCTAGTCGCATTATACACAAATGATCTACTTGTTTACTCTATTGCTAGTCATCTCATTGTTTTTGCGGCAATATTCCAAATCCCTGACGGAATTGGGATGGGAAGCCTTGGAGCTCTCAGAGGTTACAAGGATACCTTTATGACAATGGTTTACATTATTATAGCCTATTGGGTATTTGCGATACCTTTTGGTTATTTCCTGACATATTACGGTTTTTATGAACCGATGGGAGCAAGCGGCATGTGGATCAGCATGATAGTTGGTTTAGTAATTTTTGCTTTATTGATAACTAAAAGGTTAAGAAAAGTATC
>MDSY01093031.1_pt1 | contig 14737 bp, 14 predicted proteins | sample 811131 | NCBI WGS metagenome assembly MDSY01 (sample SAMN05326643, study PRJNA326480) | marine metagenome | isolation source: seawater | place: Atlantic Ocean: South West | collected 2010 | reverse complement strand
GCTTCTTAGCTGCAGGCTTCTTAGCTGCAGGCTTCTTAGCTGCAGGCTTCTTAGCTGCAGGCTTCTTAGCTGCAGGCTTCTCATCTGCAACAACTTTCATGCTGATCATTCGATCCGGGTTTTCTGCAGGTTCGCCACGTTTAATAGCATCAACGTGTTCCATCCCTGAAATAACCCGCCCATAAACAGTGTACTGACCGTTCAGGAAGTTATTATCAGAGAAGTTGATGAAGAATTGGCTGTTGGCAGAATCAGGGCTTTGCGAACGGGCCGCACCAATGGTGCCGCGATCATGTGGTAGCTTGGAGAATTCCGCCCGAACATTTGGCAAGCTTGACCCGCCAGTTCCAGTAGCACGCAGGTTGAAATTGTTTTCCATGTTGCCGTTCTGAACGTCGCCAGTTTGCGCCATGAAACCGTCAATCACCCGGTGAAACGCCACATTGTCATATTGCCCAGTGCGCACGAGGTCTTTCATCCGCTCGCAATGCAGCGGCGCCACATCAGGCAAAAGTTCGATAGTCACGGTACCATCTTTAAGTTCCATCAAGATAGTGTTTTCGGGATCTTTAATTTTGGCCATTGGGGCGCTCCTTTTCATTTGCAGGACAATCTAATGAGATTTGCGGCAAAGGAAAAGGCCCAACCGGTTGACCATTCGTGCTATATCGGATGTTAACAGGGCAACCAATTCAGGAGCGAGAGTATGAACTGGAAAACACTGGACGACCTGGACCTATTGGGCAAACGCGTGTTGACGCGTGTTGACATAAATGTGCCGGTTGAAAACGGGCTGGTCAGCGACACCACGCGAATTGACCGCATCGTCCCCACAGTACGCCATATATTGCAAGTCGGTGGCACTCCTGTGTTGATCGCTCATTTTGGCCGTCCAAAAGGCAAGCCCGTGCCGGAGATGTCGCTCAAAGTCACCCTGCCAGCCCTTAAGGCTGCTCTTGGTGTGCCGGTGAAATTTACCACGCTCGATGAAGCCCGCGAGACCATCGCCTTTGCCAAGAATCAAGTGGTTTTGATCGAAAATATCCGATTTGAACCCGGCGAAGAGGCAAATGATCCGGCTTTAGCCCAACGTTTGGCCAATTTGGGTGATATTTATTGCAATGATGCCTTTTCAGCGGCGCATCGCGCCCATGCCTCCACCGAGGCCCTTGCCCGCCTGCGACCTGCCTGTGCCGGCCGGTTGATGGCCGAAGAGCTGTACGCATTGGAGGCAGCTTTGGATGCGCCACAGCGGCCTGTAGTGGCGGTTGTGGGGGGAGCAAAAGTCTCGTCAAAGCTGAATTTGCTTGGAAATTTGGTCGGCAAAGTGGATCATCTGGTGATAGGCGGCGGTATGGCCAATACGTTTTTGGCAGCGCTTGGCCATGATGTGGGCAAAAGCCTCTGTGAGCATGATCTTGCCAACACCGCGCGCAGTATTTTGGTCGACGCCGAGATATCCGGCTGTGAGATCATCTTGCCCTCTGATGTCGTGGTCGCACGCAGCTTTGCCGCCAATGCAGCTCACAAAACTGTCGAAGCCAGCGCCTGCTCAGCTGATGCGATGATTTTGGACGCGGGCCCCGAAACCGTGGCTCAGATTAGCGCATGCTTTGCGCAAGCGCGCACTTTGATTTGGAACGGCCCACTCGGAGCTTTTGAGCTCGCGCCTTTTGACTGCGCCACAAACACCGCAGCACAGGCCGCAGCCATGCTCACAAAAATGGGCAAGCTGATCTCTGTGGCTGGGGGCGGAGACACTGTGGCCGCTTTAAACCAAGCTGGGGCGGCGGAGGATTTCACCTATATTTCAACCGCAGGCGGCGCGTTTCTGGAGTGGATGGAGGGCAAAGACCTGCCCGGCGTCGCAGCGCTGAGTACATCGGCTAATTTAATTTCAGACCGTTAGCGCCACCAATATTGAAGCTTTGATACAAGCCCCCTAAACCGGACCAAGAGCTTCAACTTTGGGTGGGTTTACGACATGTCAAATCAAGCACAAACAGACTTAATTCGCGCAGGCAAAGGCTTCATCGCGGCGCTGGACCAAAGTGGAGGCTCAACCCCCAAAGCTCTGGCGGCATATGGCATCAGCCCGGATGGCTTTGCCTCTAATGCTGATATGTATGACCTGATCCATGAGATGCGCGCTCGAATCGTTAAATCCCCCGATTTTAATGGTAAAAAGGTTGTAGGAGCTATTTTATTTGAGGACACGATGGGCCGTGAATTCGCTGGCAAACCGGCCCCAAGCTATCTCTGGCAAGACCGTGGAGTTGTGCCGTTTTTGAAAGTCGACAAAGGCCTGCTCGATACAGCTAAGGATGTGCAGCTCCTTAAACCAATTCCAGATCTGGCACCGATTCTGGAACGCGCTGGAGGCCTTGGTGTGTTTGGAACAAAAATGCGGTCAGTCATCCATGCGGCCAATCGCAAGGGTATTGATCAGGTGGTGGATCAGCAATTTGCAATCGGTGCGCAAATCACCGCGTACGGCTTGATGCCAATTCTTGAGCCAGAGGTGACCATCTCCATCGCAGATAAGGCCGAAGCTGAAACACTGTTGCGCGCTTCAATTTTGGAGCATTTGGACAACTTACCGTCCGATCAATTCGTTATGCTCAAGCTCACGTTGCCAGAGTTTACCAATCAATATCTCGACCTGTGCCAACATCCACGGGTTCTATCCGTTGTGGCGCTTTCTGGCGGGTATAGCAGAGCCGAGGCCAATGGACGATTGGCGCAAAATAAATCCATGATCGCCAGCTTCTCACGCGCGCTCACCGAAGGGCTGTCAGCACGGCAAAGTGATGTAAAGTTTGACAGGCTGTTGAGCCAAACGATTGATAGCATCTACCAAGCGTCAATTTCTGGATAAAATACGAATCAGGGGATTCACAACACCAAATCAATATGTAATACTGCTCCAAAGCCCATAAGAGGCAGAAGGCAGTAAATGTTTCATCGCAATACCCCCCCGGTTGGCCCGTTGGCCGTGACCTTGGTGTCTCTAACTTTGGCGGCATATTTCGTGTTTTCCGCGATCCAAGGGGATTATGGGGTTTTGCGTCGGGCTGAGTATCAGGCGGAATTCAATGTCCTAAGTCAGAATTTAGAACAGCTTCAAATATCCATCACCCTGCAGGAAAATAAGACTTTGCGCTTGTCAGATCACTATCTCGACCTTGACCTTTTGGACCAGCAAGCCCGAGACATTCTAGGTTTCATCCGGCCTGACGAAATCGTGATCCAGTAATAAACCACCTAACAATCTGTAAAAATTAATAATAAATCCTCTTAAAATAAATCGTTCCCATTTCGCATGCTTATGTGATATGATATAGTTTAACGCTAAACTATTTTTAATGAGGTACTAATGGCGGCTAAAAAAATAAGCAAGGCAAATGTCTCAAAGGACAATCTGATGCATTTTTATCGTGAGATGCTACTCATCCGGAGATTTGAAGAAAAAGCCGGCCAACTTTATGGCATGGGCCTTATTGGTGGATTTTGTCACCTTTATATAGGACAAGAAGCGGTTGTTGTAGGTTTGGAAGCCGCAGCAGATGATGGCGACAAGCGCGTCACCTCTTACCGCGATCACGGCCACATGTTGGCCTGTGGTATGGAAGCAAACGGCGTTATGGCTGAGCTGACTGGCCGCAGTGGCGGTTATTCTAAAGGCAAAGGCGGCTCGATGCATATGTTCTCGAAAGAGAAACATTTCTACGGCGGCCACGGCATTGTAGGCGCTCAGGTGCCAATCGGTGCGGGCTTGGCTTTTGCAGATAAATACCTCAACAATGGTCGCGTGACATTTGCTTATTTTGGCGATGGCGCTGCCAACCAAGGTCAGGTTTATGAAACGTTTAACATGGCGGCTCTTTGGGACCTACCAGTGATTTTCGTTATTGAAAACAACCAATACGCCATGGGCACATCGCAGCAACGCTCCACCTCTTCTGCTGAAATCTACGAACGTGGGCGCGCCTTTGGCATTCCTGGAGAAGCCGTTGATGGCATGGATGTTCTGGCCGTGAAAGCCTCTGGCGAAACCGCTGTGGCTCATTGCCGCTCAGGCAAAGGCCCTTATATTCTTGAGATTAAAACCTATCGCTACCGTGGACATTCGATGTCTGACCCTGCCAAATACCGTACCCGTGAAGAAGTTCAAAAAGTGCGTGAAGAAAAAGACGCGATTGAGCATGTGCGCGATCTGCTGTTGACCGGCAAACATTGCACTGAGGATGATTTGAAGGCCATCGACAAAGAGATAAAAGCAGTGGTCAACCAAAGCGCCGAATTCGCAAAAGAGAGCCCGGAACCGGCTCTCGAAGAACTTTGGACAGATATTTATGCACAGGCGGAGGCTTAAACCATGGCTATTGAAATCTTAATGCCCGCTCTATCGCCGACCATGGAAGAAGGAACATTGGGCAAATGGCTGGTGGCAGAAGGTGATAAAGTCAGTTCAGGTGATATTTTGGCTGAAATTGAAACCGACAAAGCCACAATGGAATTTGAAGCGGTCGATGAAGGGATCATCGGCAAGCTGTTGATCGCTGAAGGCACTGCGGCGGTAGCGGTGAACTCCGCGATTGCCATATTGCTCGAAGAGGGCGAGAGCCTGCCAGACGCGGTTCCTGCGGCGGCATCCCCAGCTCCAACTGCCGCTGCGGCCACACTGCTGGCAACGGCACAGGCTCCCAAGCAAGGCAATATTGTCGAGCAAGACCTGCCCGACGGCACCACGTTTAAATCTCAAACCGTCCGCGAAGCCATCCGCGAGGCGATGTCTGAAGAGATGCGCAGAGATGAAACCGTCTATCTGATGGGCGAAGAAGTGGCCGAGTACCAAGGTGCTTATAAAATCTCGCAAGGTATGTTGGACGAATTTGGCTCCAAACGCGTCATCGACACCCCTATCACCGAGCACGGCTTCGTTGGCATCGCGGTGGGTGCTGCTTTTGGTGGTTTAAAACCAATTGTTGAGTTTATGACCTTTAACTTCGCAATGCAGGCGATGGATCAGATCATCAACTCAGCAGCCAAGACGCTCTATATGTCTGGTGGCCAAATGGGCGCGCCAATGGTGTTTCGTGGTCCAAATGGCGCAGCTGCCCGAGTGGGCGCGCAACACAGCCAAGATTACGCCGCATGGTATGCGCATATTCCTGGCTTGAAAGTTGTGCAGCCCTATTCAGCCGCTGACGCGAAGGGGCTGTTGAAATCTGCTATTCGTGATTCAAACCCAGTTATCTTTTTAGAAAATGAAATCCTTTACGGCCAAAGCTTTGATGTGCCAGATCTGCCCGATTACACCGTGCCTTTAGGCAAGGCACGTATCTGGCGTGAAGGCAATGACATTACACTTGTGAGCTTCGGTATTGGCATGAAATACGCCTTGCAAGCCGCTGATAAATTATTGGAAATGGGTGTGAGCGTTGAAGTAATTGACCTGCGTTGTTTGCGGCCGTTGGACACGGAAACAGTTGTTAATTCGGTTAAGAAAACCAACCGTTGCATCACCATTGAAGAAGGTTTTCCGGTGTGTTCCATCGGCAGTCATATCTCGTCCGTGCTGATGCAAGAGGCCTTTGATTATCTCGATGCGCCTGTGATAAATTGTACAGGCAAGGATGTTCCAATGCCCTATGCCGCCAATCTTGAAAAATTAGCTTTGGTCACCACAGAAGACGTGATGGCCGCCGCTAAATCAGTCCTCTATCGTTAAGGAGCGCCCCATGGCACTTGAAATTCTTATGCCTGCCCTGTCACCGACTATGGAAGAAGGCACCCTCGCCAAATGGCTGGTGTCAGAAGGCGATGTGGTCCAATCCGGCGATCTGTTGGCCGAAATTGAAACAGACAAAGCCACGATGGAGTTTGAAGCCGTTGACGAAGGCATCATCGGCAAGCTCTTGGTCGCCGAAGGTACGGCCAATGTGAAAGTAAACTCTGCAATTGCGATTTTGCTCGAAGAGGGCGATGCCACAGATGCGACTGTCGCACCGTCAGCCCCGGCTGTAGTGGCCGCTGACGTAATGGCAGCGTCTGCTGTGCAAGCTTCTGCGCCTGCAGCCCCTGTGGCCGCAAGCGGGACCCGAATCTTCGCCTCTCCTTTGGCGCGGCGTATCGCGGCAGACAACGGTTTGGACTTAACCGCCATCACTGGATCCGGCCCTAAGGGCCGCATCGTCAAAGCAGACCTGAGCACCGCTGTCGCCCCTGCGGCTGCGGCGGCTCCTGTATCTGCCGTGACCATGCCAGCATCGGCAAATGCAGCCGCTGTTGAAGCCATTTATCAAGGTCGCGGGTTCAAAACTGTGCCGCTTGACGGTATGCGCAAGATGATTGCCTCCCGTCTGACCGAAGCCAAGCAAACCATCCCCCATTTCTACCTGCGCCGAGACATTCGGTTGGACAAGCTTCTTCGGGTGCGCGGTGAGATCAATAAAGGTCTAGAGGCCCGTGGAGTTAAAACCTCCATGAATGATTTCATCATTAAAGCCTGCGCACTTGGGCTGCAAAAAGTACCTACTGCCAATGCCGTTTGGGCCGGTGATAGGGTTCTGCAGATGGAAGCGTCAGATATTTCTGTGGCCGTGGCCATTGAAGGTGGCTTGTTCACGCCTGTCTTGCAAGACGCTGAGGCAAAACCCTTGTCGCAGCTGGCTGTTGAGATGAAAGATTTGGCTGCTCGGGCGCGTAATCGCAAATTGGCGCCGCATGAATATCAAGGTGGAAGCTTCTCAATTTCCAACCTTGGCATGATGGGCATCGACAATTTTGACGCCGTGATCAACCCACCACAAGGTGCAATCTTGGCTGTGGGCGCTGGCAAAAAACGCCCCGTCGTGCTCGACGACGGTAGCCTGTCGGTGGCAACTGTCATGTCAGTGACCATGTCTGTAGATCACCGGGTGATTGATGGGGCTTTGGGCGCTGAATTGCTCAATGAGATTGTAAATTATCTTGAAAACCCGCTTTCTATGCTGGTCTAAAGCACAGATCAAAACAAAAAATCCCGGCGCATAACACTCTGCAGCCGGGTTTATTTATCGTCATAAAGCTCATTTATCCCAAAAGTTGGTCCATCATCACCGAAGGCTGGTCACAGCCCGCATTACCTACGATCTTGGCAGGAACACCCGCTACTGTTTTGCACGGTGGCACCTCATGCAGCACCACCGAGCCCGCCGCAATGCGGCTGCAATGGCCCACTTTGATATTGCCCAAAACTTTAGCTCCTGCCCCAATCATGACACCATCGCCAATTTTAGGATGGCGGTCATCATCTTGCTTGCCAGTGCCGCCTAGGGTCACGGAATGCAGCATGGAGACATTATTGCCCACAACCGCTGTTTCACCGATTACGATGGCATGGGCATGGTCAATCATCAACCCTTTGCCGATCATCGCCGCGGGGTGAATATCAATCCCAAAGACTTCTGAGATGCGCGATTGGAAGAAATAGGCCAAATCTTTGCGGCCAGACATCCAAAGAAAATGGCCAACACGGTAAGCTTGAATAGCTTGAAACCCTTTAAAAAACAACAAAGGTTGGGTCAGGTTATGGCACGCCGGATCGCGGTCGCGTACCACCACAAGATCTGCCCGCGAAAACGCGCTCAACCCACCCTCTTTGATCGCATGATCCGAGATTTCACGTAGCATTTGCTCCGGCATCTCCGTTGAGGCTAATTTTAACGCGATACGATACGACAGAGCACTGTCCAGCGAACTGTGATGCAAAATGCTAGAATGGATCATCGCACCTAAGAGTGGCTCTTTTTCTAACGCACATTGCGCTTCTAGTACCATTTTATCCCAAACCGGATCCAATGTTCCAATTTTTAAAGCAGTCTGTACCATAGTCTTACCCCTCAATTGAGCTCCCTAGGTAACAACAAAATATGAGGATTGCAAAAAATTTAAACCATAGACGTTAAACAATAAAGCTTTGCTGGCGATACAGCCCCGACCCAAAACTGTCCGATATCTGTGCAACTTGCACCTCACATTGGCCAGCGGCAGCATCCTGAGCGATCATGGCAGCCTCATAGCCCCATGGGAACGCTCACCTTTACGTCCCGCAAAACAGTGGCGCCCGAAAAGACCTTAACAAGATAGCGCTCTGCAATTTCTGACAGGGGTATTTCTGCCAATTCTCAGGGGTCCCCATCAATGGGCGTCAGCCGAATCCAAGAGAATATGATATCCTGGCTCGGATGGGCGGCACTCACATGAACTGGAGTATTGTAGCGCAGGCCGTTGCCTGCGAAGATGATCTCGACTGAGTTATAGCTCAAATCCAAATACCGCCACGATACAAGGCCAATTGTGAAATACTGCTAAACATTGCGCCTCGAGGCCGGAATATTCTCCTGCTTTGGCGCGCCGTACAGCAAAACGAAATAAGAGCCAGCGGGCCAAACTTTGGGCATCAAAACGTCATGGCCCAACTGACTGCGCAGCCCCCGTCACAGGACGTAGGTATTCGGCAACAAAAGATCGGCCGTTTGAAATTGAAACACCTCACAATTGTCCTACGATTTATCTCCAATCGCAGCGAGATTTGGCCCCGCCAAAAGCCACTGCACACTCACACTCGACCGCGCACCGCGTCAGATTCACCCTCAGCGCGTCCCCACAGTCCACAACACCCGGGCTGGCACCCGAAGTAGCGTTTGTGTGCCCCCACTCAAAGAATTGCGGCCCACGACAGAAGGATGTTGAGCCTGTAATCAGCGTCATATCCAGACGAATAAAACGCGATAGGATCCCGACCATGTATCTGCACTGACAGCCAAATAGGGCGCATGCTGGGTTCGAGAGCCCGTTATGAGGGGCAAATTTATGAACAGCGCCAACGGACCAGCGGAGGTCATGCGCGCTTATTGGTTGCGCTCTACTTCGATTTTGCGCCAAGCCGCGACGTTGCGGTTGTGCTCTTTGAGGGTCACAGCAAAAGCATGACCGCCCGTACCGTCGGCGACAAAAAAAATATAATCCGTCTCCGTCGGGGAAACAGCGGCCTGAAGGCTCGCAAGGCCAGGATTGGCAATGGGTGTTGGCGGCAAGCCCCGGTTCACATAAGTGTTCCAAGGGGTATCACGGCGCAATTCACTTTTGCGCAAGCCACGGCCCAAGGGGCCTTTGCCCAAAGTAATGCCATAAATAACAGTTGGATCAGTTTGCAACGGCATGCCCTTGTGCAAACGATTGGCGAACACCGAGGCCACCTTAAACCGCTCATCAAAAACCCCGGTCTCTTTTTCGATAATTGAGGCAAGCACCAAAAGCTGGTCAATGGTTTCGACAGGTGTTGTGTCATCGCGTGTGGCCCAAACATCTGCCAAGCGACCTTCTTGTGCCAACGCCATTCCGGACAGGATATCAACCCGCAGATCACCAGTGCTTATTTCATAGCTGTCAGGCGCCAGAGACCCTTCGGCGGGCACTTCCGGGATATCTCCGGTCAAAATATCGATTGATTTCAGCGCTTCCACGACTTGCCAGCTGGTGGTGCCCTCGGAAGCTGCCACCCGCATGCGGGTATCATTGAGCGTTACCACACGAGAATAAGCGTCCGGAATAACATCATCAGCCGGATTGAAGCGCGCAACTTCCTTATAGGCATTAGTGGCAGGATCCAATTCACGCACCAATACTGTGGTGCGAGTCACACCGACCCGGTACACCACTTCCGTGCCGCATGTATTACGCCCACTGGTGGTGATTTGGTCGGCAATCTCAGCCATGGAAGCCGCCGCAGGAATAAGAAAACTGCCAGCCTTCAAATCTCCAGATTTATCAGTGTAATCAACACCAACATGAAACAGTTTTTGACTTGACACGGCCCCTTGCCCACTCAATTGCCCAGCAACTCTTGACATGGAACTACCTGGCTCAACCCTCAGGCAAATAGCTTCCACCAAGGGACCCGGCTTGTAATATTGAGATTTCAGCAAAGTTATTAATCCGCCAAGCAGGAATAAGACCACAACAAAAATCGTAAGAGCATTGGAAGCTATGTTCCGCCACATGTTACTTATATTTCCCGAAAATAACACTGGCATTGGTGCCGCCAAATCCAAAGGAATTTGACAGCGCGATCGTGATGTCCCGCTCTACTTTCACGTTGGGCGCAAGATCAATCAAAGTCTCAACGGCTGGATTGTCGAGGTTGATCGTCGGCGGCGCCACTTGATCCCGGATCGCCAAAATGCTAAAAATAGCCTCAATAGCCCCAGCAGCCCCTAGCAAATGCCCGGTCGAGGATTTTGTTGAAGACATGGTGACACGCGATGCAGTATCACCCAACAACCGCTCAACAGCGGCCAATTCGATGGTGTCCGCCATGGTCGAGGTGCCATGGGCGTTGATGTAATCAATATCTGACGGTTGAAGACCTGCGTTTTTCAAAGCGGCCCTCATAGAGCGCTCGCCGCCTTCACCAGTCTCAGAAGGCGCGGTGATGTGATAGGCATCGCCTGACATTCCGTAGCCCAGAACTTCTGCATAGATTTTTGCGCCGCGCGCTTTAGCGTGCTCCAGCTCTTCAAGGACCACAACACCGGCCCCCTCTCCCATCACAAATCCGTCTCGGTCAATATCATATGGTCGGCTGGCTTTGGTGGGATCGGATTTACTTTTGGTCGACAGCGCTTTGCAGGCGTTGAAGCCCGCGATGCCAATTTCACAGATTGAGCTTTCAGCCCCGCCTGCCACCATGACATCCGCATCACCAAACATAATCAAACGGCTGGCATCTCCAATGGCATGCGCGCCAGTGGAACAGGCCGTCACAACCGCATGGTTGGGGCCTTTAAATCCAAATCTAATACTCACATGGCCAGATACAAGATTGATCAAAGCCCCAGGAATGAAGAACGGTGACACCCGGCGTGGGCCTTTTTCCTTGATGAGCAATGCGGTGGCGGCAATGGTTTGCAGCCCTCCGATACCAGAACCGATCATCACTCCCGTGCGCTCACAATCCGCGTCAGCTTCCGGCATCCAGCCACTGTCGTGCACGGCCTGCTGGGCTGCTGCCATCCCATACAGAATGAAATCATCCACTTTGCGCTGTTCCTTGGCCGCCATATAGGTGTCACTATTAAAAGTGCCATTGGTTCCGTCGCCCAAGGGCACTTCACAGGCGTATTTGGTGACCACTTCGCTTGTGTCAAATTTCTGAATGAGACCCGCGCCGGATTGACCTGCGAGCAAACGCCCCCAAGTCGCTTCTACCCCATCCGCAAGAGGGGATACCATTCCGAGCCCAGTAACTACGACACGCCGCATCTTGATCTCCAATTTTGATCTTTGTACCAACTATGGCTCAAACCAATCAAGAGGTCAGCCCCAATTTATCATCTATTTAGATAATAGAAACGAAAGCGGCATCCCAAATGGGATGCCGCAATCAAAACTCTATGGTCAGCACTTAGACTGCTTCAGAGATATGCTTTACAGCATCGCCGAAAGTCTGAATTGTTTCAGCAGCGTCATCAGGAATTTCAATTCCAAATTCCTCTTCAAAAGCCATTACCAATTCAACTGTATCAAGGCTATCGGCGCCGAGGTCATCGATGAAGGATGCATTTTCAACAACTTTATATTCTTCAACACCTAGGTGTTCTACAACGATCTTCTTAACGCGGTCAGCGACATCGCTCATATCTCAGGTCCTTATTCGTTCCTGGGCCGTGGCCCGTGGTTCTCCGCAGTAGAACTGCGATCTTGAGGTGCTTCAAGAGTGAAGCGGTGGATCCCCGTTCGTTTATGGGGCGATGTGCACCGATCAGGGTCAAAGCACTTCGTTAGGCCGCATATAGCACAGGTTTGCCTAGGGGCAAATGTTTTGTCGTAAGCAAGTCTAATTAGGCATGAAGCCACTAAACAACTACTGGCTGGCATCGGTAGGATTTTGGATGTGCGTTTGCAAGTACAGAAGTACGACGTCCTCAGTGATGGCACCGTTTGTAGTTGAAAAGCACCCACGGCCTCAAAACCGTTGTCCCCAATAGCGCTTTTTTAAATGTGGGAATTCGCGTTGCACTTTGTATGATGAACGCCCCTTCATCAGCCGCATCAAATCGCTGATCGCCAGTTTTGGCGGAACCAATACAAACATGTGGACGTGATCGTTCGACAATACGCCACGGATAACTACATAAATGATTCTTCGTGCTAAAGCACTCCCGTTGGAAGACGGAGGGTTTAGACCAAGGAGCGAATACTAAAGCATAGCCATGCCACCATTAACATGCAACGTAGCACCCGTCATGTAGGCTGCTTCTTCGCTGGCCAGATATAATGCCGCCGCCGCAATTTCACTGGTTGTGCCCATACGCCCAGCAGGCACTTGAGTCAAAATTCCAGATTTTTGATCATCGGTCAATTTGTCGGTCATCGCAGTTGTGATAAAGCCCGGCGCCACACAGTTCACTGTGATGCCGCGTGTTGCCACTTCATAAGCCAATGACTTGGACATCGCCACGACACCCGCTTTTGACGCGGCATAATTGGCCTGCCCAGGATTGCCAGTCGCACCTACGATAGAAGACACATTGATAATGCGGCCCCAACGCGCCTTCATCATGCCGCGCAGCACACCTTTGCACAGACGCATGGTGCTGGTGAGGTTGATGTCCAAAACCGACCCCCACTCATCATCCGACATGCGCATGAATAGGTTGTCGCGGGTCACGCCCGCGTTATTGACCAAAATGTCAACGCTGCCCATGACCTCAGCCGCTTGTTTCGGCAAGGCGGTGACCGCTTCTGCGTCTGACAGGTTGCATGGCAAAAAATGCACCCGATCCCCCAGTTCAGCCGCTAAAGCTTGCAAGGGTTCCACCCGCGTGCCAGAAAGCGCAACAGTTGCGCCAGCCGCATGCAAAACTTTTGCAATCTCTCCGCCAATGCCGCCTGAGGCGCCCGTGATTAATGCTTTTTTCCCATCCAAACGAAACATGTGATTCTCCTAAGTTCGACGTCAATTATAACAGGCTGAGATGCAGAATTCTAATTCTGTGCCTCAGGCCTGCCATCGTATCAAAATGTTATTAAGTTTTCGGCGCCAAAGCCTTGGCTACATTTTCGGGCGATCCGATGGCTTGGCAGGTCAATTCGCGGTCAATTCGCCGGATCATACCCGACAGAGCTTTGCCCGCGCCAATTTCCCAAATCTCGGTCACACCCTCAGAGGCCAAATACATCACAGATTCGCGCCAACGCACCACGCCCGTGACCTGCTCGACAAGCAAGGAACGTATCATAGCGGGATCACTCACTACCGAGGCCAGCACATTTGACACCAAAGGCAAAGCCGGCGCTGCAATATCAACCTCAGCAAGGGCCAAGGCCATGCGTTCAGCCGCAGGCTGCATCAACGCACAATGAAACGGAGCGCTAACTGGCAACAAAACCGCCCGTTTTGCCCCAGCCTCCTTGGCCAAATCAAGAGTACGTTCCACAGCCGCACGATGGCCAGAGACCACCACTTGTCCCGGATCATTGTCGTTGGCTGTTTGGCAAACGTCACCTTGTGAGGCGGCCTCAGCCAAGGCTGTCACAGCGGCAAAATCCATCCCCAAAATCGCAGCCATAGCGCCAACTCCAACAGGAACAGCCTCTTGCATTGCTGTTCCGCGAGTCCGCAACAATCGCGCAGTGTCAGCAATAGAGATGGCTCCAGCGGCCGCGAGGGCAGAATATTCGCCCAAGGAATGACCCGCTATAAATGAGGCCGTATCCAAGGCCATACCTTCCGCCTGCAAGGCCCGCAAAGCGGCAAGTGATGTGGCCATCAAGGCGGGTTGTGCGTTAGCAGTGAGAGTTAAGGTTCCAATGTCACCCTCCCAAATCAGGCCAGAAAGATCTTGCCCCAGCGCATCGTCGACCTCATCAAAAACAGCCTTAGCAACCGGATAGTTGGCGGCCAAAGCCTGCCCCATGCCAATCGTTTGAGCCCCTTGGCCCGGAAAAACAAATGCACGCATAATATATCCTCTTTCGAAACTTTGGTTGTTCTTGGCATATCTTCTGTCTAGGCATCACGCAACGCTTCACCTGCGCCCCAAGCCGCAGGGCGCCAAAATATCACCCTGCCCGCCTGAACTTCAGGCACCCAGCCCACAGAACAACAAACCGGTCAATACTTACGATTTAGGCACCAATTTCCTTGCACATCAGCAGTACTTATGGCAAACGCAGCCATCCGCAGAATATCTTTTCCCGTGCGGCCTCTCGTGATCAGACTGCGGTCAAACCTCTGATCTTTGAAGCGCACCTAAAAAACAGGAAAGCACATGTCATTTTATGAGCATGTCTTTATCATGCGTCAGGACCTGTCGAACACACAGGCTGAAGCATTGATTGAAGAATTTTCCAATGTTCTGAGCGAAAATGGCGGTTCCGTCGTAGAGCATGAATATTGGGGCGTCAAAACCATGGCGTACAAAGTTAACAAAAACCGTAAAGGCCACTACGCCTTTCTTAAAACAGACGCGCCTTTCGCTGCTGTCCAAGAAATGGAACGCCTGATGGCTTTGCATGAAGATGTCATGCGCTTGTTGACCATCCGAGTGGACGGCCATGAGGAAGGCCCATCCGTTCAAATGCAAAAACGTGACGACCGCGGTGATCGTGGCGAACGCCGCGAACGTCGGACATAAGGAGCGCTAAGTTATGGGAACAAAACCATTTTTCCGCCGCCGGAAGGTCT
>MDSY01121361.1_pt1 | contig 14739 bp, 14 predicted proteins | sample 811131 | NCBI WGS metagenome assembly MDSY01 (sample SAMN05326643, study PRJNA326480) | marine metagenome | isolation source: seawater | place: Atlantic Ocean: South West | collected 2010 | reverse complement strand
GGTATCATTATTATTCCAATTATTAAAAAATCCTATCAAATCATTTATACCTCTCGCGTCATATATATCACTGCTAATTCTTGGATATAATATTTTTAAACATTCTTTTATATAATTGTAAAGTGGACTATTTTTAAAACCGGACGTTCTTGGTTTTTTGCCACTTTGAGGAGGTTGTGTTTTAGCACTACCTGGAGGCTCACCCTCATCCCTTTCTTTCCTTTTTGGTGTGCTCCCTTTCGCGATTGTACTTGTAGTGGTATGTTGTAAAGCACTTTTTGTCTGTCCACTCAATGTTGTTCTTGGATTTATTAGTTCATTTTCTATAATACAAGCAAATTTTATACAATTAAATAATACTCTTGTGTGTATATTTTCATTTAATTCGTGATTTACACGTTCTAATATCTTTTTTGTATTATGTTTCGCTCTATTTTTCATTCCGGCTTCATCAGCATTCCATTCCCTTTTTAAACTTGGTGATTTATTTTTAAAAGTATCCCATTTTTTATTTGAAGGTTCTTTTGTATCTCTGAATATTCTTATATCATTACCTTGATTATCTGTTGCATCCTGTTTATTTTCCTGCCAAATTTTTTTATATGTTACTGGATCGTATTGTTTTTTTATTGTCTTGTGTTCTTCTTGAGTTTTACTCATCATATCAAAAAAGTAATCTATTCTATTATCAGTTGTGTAAAATTTAGGATTTACATAATTATTATTAGTTTTATTAAAAACTAATTTTTGTAAAATAACATTTGATTTATATTGATTAACAAATGCTTCACATTTAGCCATTGTCAAAACATTCAATTTTAATCTATTTAAATATAAGTCTTGTTTTTGATTATCATTTAACATTAATAAGTCGCAAATCTTATCACTTAATTCATCTGTTGATTCTTCTATCCCTAATAGAAAATCTATTCCTACTCTTGCAATATTATTCAAATAACTTTCAACTTTTTTCCTTGCTTCTTCCTTACTGGGGTCTTTTAAATATTTTTTAAATGCTTCAGCTCTATAATCATTGCCATTTAAATTCGGTATTGTTGCAAGTCCACCACCAAATATTATTTGAGTTAAAAAAGGCATTACATGTTCCCATTCATTACCACTAACATTGTCATCAGAATCTGTGTCCATTTTTATTCCCGTCATCCATCCATAATGTTGATAATAATCTAATAAATCTTCACTATGAAGGTCTGAAACTTTATCTGGTAACTTGTGTACATCGTGTTTAATATTGTGGCCCGATTCGTACTTTTTATTATGTCCCATCATTGTCATTTGTTGTTTTGTAGTAATCTTTAAATCCTCTACTTTTGCTCTAGAAGGAATATTTTCATCTTCTTTAAATCCAATAAATAGATCTCCTAATGCTCTATTGATTTTATCTATGTTTAATTTTTCTTCTAATGGTGATATTTGGTTGTTGTTGTTATTATTGTTATTATTATTATTTGTTGTCGTTGTTGTTGTAGACGCCATATATAGTATTTTAAGATTTAATAAATTGATTTAAATATTTATTCATTTATTATACTAAAATGAATAACTCCGTTGATAAAGAAATATTAAATGATGGCGATGTAGCGGTTGAAGATGAAGAATTAATTTTCAATCCATATAATCCTAATAATAAAGAAGCTACTGAAAGAGAGGTAAGCGATATTTTAAAAAAATATGGCGTACCAAGTAAAGTTCATAATTTTGAATTATATAAAAGAGCTTTCATTCATAAATCATATTGTAAAAGACCAAAAATAGAAAATGAAGAAAATGGCGTCATTATTGCTGATAAACCGGCGGATTGTTTACCTTTAAAAACAAAATCAAATGAGAGGTTGGAATTTCTAGGAGATGGTGTTTTAGAAGCAATAACAAAATATTATTTATATCGTAGATTCCCTAAAGCAAATGAGGGTTTTATGACTGAAAAAAAAATAGCTCTTGTTAAAAATGAATCTATTGGTAAGCTAGCATATGAGATGGGATTAAATAGATGGTATATTATGTCAGCAAATGCTGAAGAAAAGAAGACAAGAACAAATCTAAAAAAATTGGGTTGTTTGTTTGAAGCCTTTTTAGGTGCTTTATTCTTAGATTTTAACAAAATTAAAATCAAAGATGAAGATAATTGGTATAGAGATACTTTTGTTACTGGTCCGGGTTTTCATATGGCACAAACCTTTGTTGAAAATATATTTGATGAACACGTTAATTGGATTGAATTGTTACAAACCGATGAAAATTATAAGAATAGATTACAAGTTGTTTTACAAAAAGCATTCAAAGTTACTCCTATTTACAAAGAAATATCAGAATGGGATGAAGAAATAGGTTATAATATGGGAGTGTTTTTATGTATAGGACAACATCATCACGGTTTAACAAAAGAAGATGCTATGACATATAATGAATTAAAAGTTATAGTGAACGATGTTCCATATCATAATGATAATCCTGTAGAAGTTATTTTATACTACATTGAACATATAAATGAAAAACTTTGGTTATTTCTAGATTCTGATTCTCATAAAATTAAAAAGAAAGCAGAACAATCTGCTTGTAAAAAAGGTTATAATTTATTAGTTGTTTAAATTAAATAATGATTCAAATCCATCATCATCTGTATCTGAATCATGTTTTTTAACTATTGTACTTTCAATTGCTCTAATAACCGGTGATTCTAGTTTATTAGAGGTTCTTTTTCTTTCCAACATTCTTTTAATTTGTTTCCTTTTTGGTGTATCTGGTTTCTTAGGAGTTCCTGGTGCTTCATTAACCGGTGATAATACCGTTAGTCTTTTGTTAACTATTTTTAATAATTTATTATCCATTTTAATTACAATATAAAACTTTTTTATAAATACTCTGTATATATGGCACTTCTTTTAGACATATTCAAATTAAAAAAAACTCCTGCCAAAATTGCTAAATTAAAAATTAAAATGTCTGGCAAACATACAAAAAATACAGAAGAATCCAGTGAAGAAAAATTAAATCTTGATATTTTTAAACAGAGAATAAAAGGTAGATTCAATAAACCATCTATTCCTTTAACCCAATTTAAAGAAGATGAGAAAATTATTAATAGACCTGTAAAACTAAGTAAAAAATTAAAAATTCCCGGTAAACTTAAAATAAGGAAGAAAAAAGTTCCAACACCTAAATTAGATGAACCCTTTTTCCGTGTTAGAAAAGATTTAATTCGAATTAAAGATAGTAAAGGTCAATTATTAATAGATAGGCTTCCCGATAAATATTATGAATCTTTTGATGTTAATCCTCCAGCATGGTATCAACCAAACAGAGATTTCTTTATTAATTTCATCAATTCTACATTTGGTAAAGAATATGGTAAACAAATTAAAAGTGATACCAAAAAGGTTTCTTGTGATGATTTTAAAGAAAAAGGTTCTTTTGAATTAATGACCCATCAAAAAATTGTCAGAGATTATATCAATCTTCATAGTCCATATAGAGGCTTATTATTATATCATGGTTTAGGAGCAGGTAAAACTTGTTCATCTATTGCTATTGCTGAAGGTATTAAAAATACAAATACTGTTGTTGTTATGACACCAGCTTCATTACAAATGAATTATATTCAACAATTAAAAAAATGCGGGGACCCATTATATAAAGACAATCAGCATTGGGAATTCATTAAAACTGAAAATGATGATGGTTCTGTAGATAAAGATTTGGAAGCATCTTTAGTTTCTATTTTAAATGTCAGTTTGGCATATGTAAGAGCTAATAAAGGTGCTTGGTTAGTCAATGCCACTAAACCTGCTAATTATAATAAAAAACATCAAAGAGACAGAGCTAGTATTAATGACCAAATTAATAATATGATTCGTCATAAATATCAATTCATTAATTATAACGGTATAAATCAAAATAAATTAACACAACTTGAAAACCAATCTAAAAAGAATAATGGTCGGAGCAATTTTTTCGATAATAAAATAGTTATTATTGATGAAGCTCATAATTTAGTGAGTAGAATTGTTAATAAAATCAAAAAAGATAAAAATAATACTACTGTTACAATGAAATTATATAACTATCTTCTAGATGCTAACAATTGCAGAGTCGTTGCTCTTACCGGAACTCCTATTGTTAATTATCCAAATGAAATTGGTATTCTTTTTAATATCTTAAGAGGTTATATTAAAACATATTATTTCACACTTGATACTTCAAGAGTTGGTAAATTAAATCTCGATAAAGTTATAAATATTTTAAGTAATAATGGCTTCGTTGATTATATTGCTTTTAATTCTAGAATTAATGAATTAAAAATCACTAGAAACCCTTATGGATTTTTTAATAAAAGAGATAAAAAGAAAAACTATATGGGTGTTAAATTAAGTAAATTTGGTAAAGCTGATGATAATAAATTCCGGCAATCTGTTATCGAAACATTAGATAAGTATCATATTCTTGTTATAGATAATTCTAGTAAAGTTGAAAATAATCTTGCTTTGCCTGACACTTTTAAAGGTTTTAATATGAGATTTATCGACCCTATTAATAAAAGTCTCACTAACAAACTTAGATTCTCTAGAAGAATTCTTGGATTAACTTCTTATTTCAGAAGTGCTCAAGAAAAATTATTACCTAGATTTAATCCCGATACTGATATTGATGATACTCCTATTGAAATGAGTGATTATCAATTAGCCGTTTATGAAACTGCTCGTATTAACGAAAGAAGTTCTACTAAACAAAAACCTAAAAAAAGTAAAAAAGGAACCGATGTTGACGCATTATATTCTGATAACCCCGGAACATACAGAGTTTTCTCTAGATTATTCTGTAATTTCGTTTTCCCTGAAGGTATTACAAGACCTGACCCTTCTAATATAGCAAAAGCTAAATTAGATATTAGCGATGTTGATAATTTATCTACAAACGAAAAACAGGAACAAGCAGATGGTCGTTTTGATACTGATGATGCTAGAAAAGAATCTGATGCTAAAAAAGCTGCTAAAATTGAATATAATAAACAACTTAATCAAGCATTAACACTATTAAGAGAAAATTCTGATAAATTTTTAAATATGAGTAAATCTAAAAAACTTGAAATGTATAGTCCAAAATACGCATTACTTCTTAAAAGACTTAATTCCCCTGATTTCAGAGGTTGTCATTTGTTTTATTCAGATTTTAGAACTATTGAAGGTGTAGGTGTTTTTTCTATTGTATTAGAAGCTCAGACACAACAACCTTTATGGTCTAGATTTAAAATCGCAAAAGACACCAACGGCACTTGGAAAATTAATATGACTTCTGAAGAATTAAATAAAAGTTGTTATGCTTTATATACCGGAACTGAAGATGCTGAAGAAAAAGAAATCATTCGAAATATTTATAATAGCGAATGGAACAAAGTTCCTCCTACTATTGTTCAACAACTACATGATGAAGGTTTTAAAGAACAAAAAAACTTTTTCGGAGATGTTATTAAACTTCTTATGATTACTAGCAGTGGTTCTGAAGGTATCGACCTTAAAAACGTTCAATATGTTCATATTCTTGACCCTTATTGGCACCCGGTTAGAGAACAACAAGTAATTGGTAGAGCTAGACGTATTTGTAGTCATAATGATTTACCTGAAAAATATCGCAGGGTTAAGGTTTATAAATATATTATGACTTTCACTGATGATCAAAGAGAACATAAATTAAACAATGAATTCAAACACGATAAATCTAGAAATCCTGAAACTCCGGACCGAATTATTACCACCGATGAATATCTTTATGAAATATCTCGTATGAAATTAAAACTCAATACTGAAATTCTTACTGCTATTAAAGAAACTGCTATTGATTGTGCTTTATACAAAGATGGTCGCAAAGAAAACATTGTTTGTTATAATTATGGTTCTTATGATAAAACTAAATTCCACAGCACTCCTAATTTAAAAAGCGAACCTACTGATAAATTATGGATTCAAAATCGTAAAAAACTTGTATCACAACTCGTTGAAGTTTCTTTACCTAGAGGCGATTTCTTAGTCGTCCCTGATAATATTGAAGACCCTACTATAGGTGTTTACTATGATAAACAACTATATAGACAAAAAAATACACTCATTCCTATTATGAAAGCTATCAGAGACCCTGATAATAATAATAAAGTTATGTTTGTTGACCCTTAATCCGGATCATCGTAATCTCCTTCTACACATACTCTATAAAACATTAACGCAAAGAAAATCATTAAACCAAAAAATATAATAAAACTTGCTCCTACTCCGCTCATATGTCATTATTACCACTTATATCTTTACTATCTTTTTTTAATATATTTAATATTTCTCTTTGATTTTCTAATATTTCTTTTAATAATTTTATACTTTCATCATTTGATATATTATTATTTTCATTCTTCGTTTTTAATTTCGATAATAAATTTACCATTTGATTACCATCCGGCGATGGTTCTTGAAATCTTACTTTCTTATCTTCCTTTTTATTTTCTGATGTCTCTATTGGTTTCAACCATTCTTTCGCTTTATTATCCGGTTGATTATTCATTATCATTTGTAATTCTTTTTCTCTATCTGCTAATGATTGATTCATCAATACATCTAAATTTTGCGATGGAACATCTTGATTCTTATCAGCAAATTCTACTGCTGGTGGTGGTGGTTTTTCTATCAATGATTTAAATGCTTCTTCTCTACTTTTTAATTTCATTGAAAACCCTCCATCCCTTTGAACTTTTAATTCTGAAGAATCTATTGTTTTTAATTCTCTCATCATTTCTTGTGGCCTTTGTCTTAATATTGGTTGTTTCTCTATCGTATTCGTATCACGTTGTTTCATATAATATACCAATTCATCAATTACTCTCTTATTCATATCTTGTAAACTTGAATATTGAAACCTTTTATTATGATAATTATCACATATATTATTCAAAAAATTCAAAAAATCACCGTCTTTTGTATATTTATCAGAATACCCACTACATATTTCCACTAACATTTGTTTATTTACATGACTATTTATTGACATTATGTAAATAAACCATTATATTTTTAATTATATTTTATTGAAATATATATTTCTTAATTTCTTCATAAATTTATCGTCTACTCTTTTTTTTTCAAACTTTTTAAATTTACCACCTTTTAACAATGTTATTATGAAATATAAACAATACATTCCGCATTCGCTATTCGACCACTGATGTCTTCTTTTATTTTCTATAAAATTATATTCCATCCCTAATCCTCTTGATTGTTTCTTTATCCTATCTACTAATCTTTTAACTTCTGATGGTGGACTATCCGCATAACTATCAAAATAATATATTTCTCTCTTATTCATATCTACAAACATTGCTACCCAATGACTACCCGGTTCTGAATGTTTATCTAGATTAAATATTATTCCTACTTTATTTTTTCCTCTCTTTAATTCTTCTTTTAATGAAAATTTACATAATTCTTCCCACACACACTCTCCATATAATTTATGTGTATCAAAATCTATCGGCGAAGGCCCCATAAATTCAAAATTCTTGTACGTTCCTTCATATTGTTTCATTACATTTAAAATATCTACACTTGTTAACCATTCATTTGGTTTCCTCTTCCATATTTCCGGTTGTTTTGGAGCAAATGTATTATTTATTAATTTCTTTGGCAATCTTTCTTTTATCCAATTCTTCTTTAACCAACAAGACTCTCTATTACAAGTATTCGACATATGTGTATGTAAAAATCCCCATATCAATTTCGGATCATTTGACAATATTCGATTATCTCTATGTCTCGCATTCCAAATATCTTTTAATTTAAATAATGAATCTTTTGTATAACAAGTAAATTTCAATACGTCCCCGGCTTTTTTCGGTGAACATTTATCTACTTTTAATTTTACCGTATGGTGTAATTTCCTTCTCCTTTTTTTTCTTTTACGCGTATTTTTCCTCTTCTTTTTCTTTTTTCTTATCGTTAATTTCCTTCTCCTTCTTTTTCTTTTACGCGTCTTTTTCCTTTTTCCACCGGTAAGTTTTGCTAGTGCTTTTTTATGCTCTTTTGTTTGTCGCAATTTATACGCAACTTGTCTTAAAAATTCCAGCTGTTTTTCTTCTGGACTTTTCGGTTTCGGTTTTGGTTTTGTTTTTGGTCTGTTTTTATTTAAGTTTAATAATGCCCTGTTCGTTGAATCCATGTATATATTATTTAGATTTCTTTTTCTTTACCCCCTTATTTTTCAATTTATCAGTCTTTAAATTTATTTTCTTCTGTTTTGGTGTTTTCAATTTTTCTTTCTTTTTTTTATTCGTTACTATAGCAAAATTTTTTATGTTATCATTCGTTTTATTTTTTATTTCTTTCATCATTAATTTATCACTATCCATTGATTCAAATTTTTTACCCTTACTTGCTTTCTTCTTTTTTTCTTCTAAATCTTTATATTCTTCCTGCATTATCTCCTCCTTATCTATAAATTTAAAATATTCTATTGCTGTATTTATATATGCATTAAAACTCGCATTTATTATATTATTATCACACTCTTTTTTTAATAAATCTTTTGTTAATTGTATTATCCTTTTCTTATAAAACTTCTTATCTTCTTTACTTATCTTATTCTTATCTTCCTCTTCTTTCTCATTAATTTGTTTCCTTGCTTGATGATTTGTAAAATACATTAAATCAATATCATTCGTTGACATTATAATATAAAAAATTATTTTATAATATCAATTCTTTCATATTCTTTTAAATTCACTTTCTATCGGTTCTAATTCCATCAATGGTCTTTTTATAAAATTTATAAATATATCATTCAACATTTTTTTCCTCCATTCTTCACCATTTTGCTCTCTACAATTAAATTCTTTGTATACCCCGGATTTATAATTTAATTGTGCTCCGTCATTCATTTCTATTATATATGGATTACCGTTCGAATCAAACATTAAATCTACTCCTATAAAATGATATGCATATTTATTTCTTTCTAATCCTATATTTCTTATTTTTTCCATAATTTTCGGATTATTTTTCTGTTTTTTAAAATTATTTAATATACTCTTATAAACTTCTTTATACATTTCTATCAAATTTTTAAATAAGTATTCATAATTCTTATATCTTTTAAATGGAAATCCTATCGAACTTGCCGGTATTATCTTTCTTTCTTTCTCTCTTTGATCTTTCCAATCCGAATTCGTTATTAACATATCTTTTGTATAATAGTCTTCTGAATATGCTTCTATTCCTAATTTTATTGAACCATTTTTATGTATCCATAAAGTTATTTCATCCTTTTTCTTGAAAAGTATTATATATTGTCTCAATGTCCATACTCTAGATCGTATTAATTTTGGTATAATTTGTTTCTGTATTACAACTCTACGTCTTCCTAACTTCTTCAACCAATCTTTTGGATCTTTCGTTATTGTTATATGCTTTCCACAAGAACCATTTATTGGTTTTACAAACCAAATATTTCCATCATTTTCTTGTCCTATTTTAAAATGTTCCGGTATGTATCTTTTTGGAAAAATTCTTTCTAATTTATCTTTTACTCCAATATAAAATGAAAATCCTATTGCGTTTTTTATTCTACTTTTATGAAATCTATTTGAAAAATCAACAATATTATTTTTTGTATCTTCCACAAAATCTTCATCTTCATCCAAAAATTCTTTAAATAATCTTGCGTGTGAACCATACTCAAAATTATTATTTCTTGGCCTACCTTTAATTCCTCTCCCTATAAAATAAGTGAATTTCATTTATATTTCAAAGAGAAAATTATTTGAGATTGGCGTCTTATCTCTTAACGGTCTTTTTATAAAATTTTTTATTATTTCAATATATAATCTTTCTTCATAATGAAATATCATTTTATCTCCATATTTTATTACTGGAGGCGTTAAACAAAAGGCTGGGCATCGATTAATTTCCAATACATATGGTTTCTCATTTTTATCAAACATTATGTCCACTCCCAAAACATGATATGAAGCATTAACTTCTTTATTTGGTTCAAAATTTTCTTTCAATTTATCTTTCGATTCCTTCATCATTGTTTTCAAATTTTTTATTCTTATTTGATAGTTATCCATTTTTCTTAGTAATTTGGAACTTATTTTTTCTGCCAGATTCTTTGGTAATCTATTTTTATAATTATTTGTATATCTCTTAATTGATGCTTCATTTGTTATCAATTGATTATATTCTTGACTATCTTTTTCATATTCAAAAGTAGCTAATCTCACAATTCCATTTCCTGTCATCCAAAATTTTAATTTACCATCAAAATAATTTGCTATTATATACATTCTTACTGTCCATATTCTTTCGTTTACTAAATTAGGTATAATTTGTTTTTGTATTGCGTAATCCTTATCTACATATTCTTTTGGATCTTTTGTTATTATTATTCCTTCCCCCCCTTTGCCTTCATTTGGTTTAACAAACCATAATGTATTATCATCAATCTTACTGTCTTTATTAAAATATTCCGGTAAATATTTATTTGGTATATAATTTGGTAAATTCTTTTTTTGTCGGCAACGTAAAAAATGGTTTATTCTATACTTTATTCTACTATTATTCAGCTCATTTGTAAAATCAACTATTTTTGACTTTTTATCTTCTACAAAATGAGAGTCACGATCAAAAAAAGGTTTCATTTTTTTCTGTATGTATCCAAATTCATAATCATCATCTGTTTCTTTCCCTTCGTTCCGGCTTTTTCTCGCTTTTTGAGTATTTGGATTTATTCGATATGTTAATTTTTTCATATAAATTATAATGTTATAATATCATCTCCAAGTCGATGATATACACTTTCTCTCCATTTCTTGTTTGCTTCATTAATTTCACATGCTGCTAGCTTTACAGTGATTCCTTTATTTTTAAAATGATTCGTTATTTTGTTTGGAGGGGTTAAATCACAAGTTCCACAATGATCTACATTTGCTAAATCTATTTTTCTTTCAGCATTAGCGTAATTCCATCGTCCTAATCTCACAGGCTTTGTTCTTTTAAATATTCGGCTTAACATCTTTTTAGTATATAATATATAAATTAAATTATTTTTTTAAATCAATTTATATTTTGTAAAATATCCTTTCTCATTTATTTTTTTACATCTTCTAATTTAATATTTTTTGTTTGTTGTCTTGTGTGATTATCAAACATTGCTTGTGCTATTTTACATTTATTAGGGTCGTGTCCTGGTAATGGTGGTTCTGGTTTTATTGCATGTAATCCACTTGGACCATTATATAAATCGCTATATGTTCCGGGTATATAATATCTTTGTGAATTACCTTTTTGTATTGGAAAAATAGTATTTCTCAATGTAGTTTCAATATCTACATTATTACAATATCCACTTATAGGGCCTCTATACCCGGGATTAAATACTTCTCTTGTATCGAATTTATCATATGATACAAGTGGGACAGATGATTTTTTTCTACAATCAAATACCGGCATTGTTTGTTCTCTTGTTGGAACTGCTCTAAATTCAAAAAATGGTTCTAGTGGTTTACTAGAAAATAATCTACTGAACCTTCTATCATTCAAATCTTGTGTTAATTCTTGTTGGCAAATATAAGCATCATGTTGTGCGTTTGTCATAATATAATATTACTATATTATTTTTTTAAATTATATAAAAACAAATCATTTATATTATTAAATGTGTGGTATATTTGCTTTAATAAATAACACTCATAATGATGAGGATATTAAAACTGCTTTTAATAAAGGTAAACATAGAGGGCCTGAAACAAGTACTATAATAAAAGCTACTGTAGATGCTAAAATTATTTTCGGATTTAACAGATTATCTATTAATGGATATAATGATTCTAATTCTAATCAACCATTAGTATATAATGATTGTGCTTTAATATGTAATGGTGAAATTTATAATTATAAACAGTTATTTCACGAAATGAATATTACACCTAATACTAAATCTGATTGTGAGGTTATTATTCATTGTTATTCTAAATATGGTATTCTTCATACTTTACAAATTTTAGATGGTGTTTATTCTTTTGTTCTCATGGACTATAAAAAAAATGTTATTTATATTGCTAGAGATACTTATGGTGTTAGACCATTGTTTATCGGACAATATAAAGATTCTGAAAATAAAAATCATTACGCATTTGCTTCTGTTATGAAACAAATTGTTAAATTAGATGATGATGAAAATAAATATTTTATTAAACAATTTCTACCCGGTCATCTTATCAAATTTTCAAAAAATAATGATCATACTTCTTATTCCATGTCTCCTTATCAAAAATTTTCTTCTTCTAATTCATTTACTAATTTAACATTAAGAAGAGATGTTGATATTTATTCATTAATAAGAGGAACATTAGAATATGCTGTTAAAAAGCGAGTATTTAATTGCGAAAGAGATATTGCTTGTTTATTATCAGGTGGATTAGATAGTAGTCTTATTGCGGCATTAGTATCAAAATACTATAAAAAAAGATTCCCTAATAGAAAACTTCATACTTGGTCTATAGGTTTGCCTGGTTCATTAGATCTACGTTATGCTGAAAAGGTTGCGAAACATCTAGGAACACATCATCATTCTATCGTTATTAACGAAGAAGAACTTATTGATTCTATTGATAAAGTTATATATCATATCGAATCTTATGATACTACTAGTGTTCGAGCTAGTGTTCCTAATTGGCTCGTTTCTAAACATATTAAAGAATTTGAAAAACAAGTTGATGCAAAAGTTGTTTTTAATGGCGATGGTAGCGATGAAGTAACCGGTGGATATTTATATTTCCATTACATTAAAGACCCTTTGCTTTTTGATAAAGAATGTAGAAGATTACTCGCTAATATTCATTATTTTGATGTGTTACGTTCTGATAGATCTATTTCTTCGCACGGGCTAGAAGCTAGAACTCCTTTCCTTGACAGAAATTTTGTCCAGTCTTATCTATCTATTCCCGCTAATATCAGATGTCACACTTCTAAAAATCTTTGTGAAAAATTTCTACTTCGCACTGCTTTTGATGATGGCAAAACATTACCTCACGATGTTCTTTGGAGAACTAAAGAAGCTTTCAGTGATGGTGTTAGCACTCAAGAAAATTCTTGGCATAATATTATTAAAAAATTTGTCAAAGAAAAAATTTTCATCGGAGAAAATTTCCCGGAAGATGAAAATGAAATTATTAAAACTCTTATCAAAAAACATAATATAACACATAATCCGCCCAAAACTCTAGAACAATTATTTTATCGACTTATATTTGAAAAATATTATCCTAATAAAAGTAACACTATTCCATATTTTTGGATGCCAAAATATGTTTCAGCTAGTGATGCAAGTGCTAGATCTCTACAAATTTATAATATTAGAAATAAAAAACAATAATTTCTTTTTATAATATAAAATGAAATTTTATGAAAGATTATTTAAATTATTAACAATGTCTTGGTATATTCTTTTTGGTTTAGCTTATACTAATTATTGGGATGAATCTAATGCATTACTTGAAAAAGTTACTTTTTATTATAAAATTTTTGTAGCTTCTGTTCTCATATGGTTCTTCAATCCATTACATAAAACTGAATTCACTGAAACTCATAAATCTATTGTCTTTTCCGCCGCAACATTCATTCTATTTTCTACCGGTCTTATGACTGTTTTAGATAATGTCGCGCAAGATACTAAAAAAGCATTCTATTTTACTGGTAACACCGTTAATACTATTGGTTCTAGAATTAATAACGTCGTTTCTTCTTAGTTTTATTTCTACTATTCTTTTTCCTTTTTGTATTTTTATTACTCTTACTATCTACAAAATCTTTTATATTATTATAATACAATTTACCTCTATAAAAACAATTCTTATGTAAATTCACTTTCGGATACCAACTATTATTTACACTTTTCTCTAATCTAATTCTTATATTTAATCTATTTAATTTATTTGAAAAGATTGTTCTCATTGATGATTTCATAAACATATCTATCAAATCACAAAACCTTTTTTTTATTGTATACTCATCTACTTTTAAATATGTTACTTGTTTTGATAATCTTAAATCTTTATGATCCATATCATCTAAAAATAATATTTTATAATTCTTCCCTAATCTTGAACATCTTAATAAATCATTATATGTTTTATTATGTGTTGTCCTCTTCGGTTCATATATTTCTTGACCTACTTTCCAAGCCGCTATTACTCTATCGAATAATTTATATTTCAACTCATGTTCTATATATTTTTTGATTTTATATACCCACGATTTTGGACCCATATTATTCGTATATATTAACACTTTCAAGTTTTGATTCGCTTTCTTTTTGTTCTTCAAATATTTAAATACTTTAAAAATCTCATTTCTGAATGTATACTTATATAAATCTAAAAACGAAAAAAACTCTTTTAATGTTAATTCTCTTCCTAATACTTCTTCTATCGCATCCATTACTACTGCTATCTGTGTAAAATAACCTATTGTTTTATCTAGATCAAACACCACTGCTAATTTACTCTTCATTATATTATAATGATATTATTTTTCTAGCTCTTTCAATACTTCTAATATCAACCTTTCTTCGTCTGTTATTTTTTGAAAAATTTCACATTCATCATATTTTATTTGAAATATTCTTCCATAATTATTTCTTAGTTGAACGTGTATTCCATTATCTAATATTAACTTATCACATACAAAT
>MDSY01155656.1_pt1 | contig 14740 bp, 13 predicted proteins | sample 811131 | NCBI WGS metagenome assembly MDSY01 (sample SAMN05326643, study PRJNA326480) | marine metagenome | isolation source: seawater | place: Atlantic Ocean: South West | collected 2010 | reverse complement strand
GAACGAAAAGAAAGAGAACGAAACGAAAGAGAACGAAAAGAAAGAGAACGAAACGAAAGAGAACGAAAAGAAAGAGAACGAGTGAAAACACCCATATTGTTAGAATCTAACCGTCAACAACCGAAACAGAATCGTCAAAAGGAAAAGCGTCTGATACTATTAAAAAAAAGACATCGCGAATTAATAAAAGAAGGAAATAAATTAGAATCAGAACAAAAAACCATTGGTGATGCAAGATCTTCTAGGTGGCAAAAACTAGATAAACAACTTATTTTTATATACGATGAACAAAAAAATATTGTTGAAGAAATGGAAAGATTAAGGAAAACAAACGTTTAATGAAGGTAGTCGTTTTTGGATATTACAAAATAGAGTGAGACACACTATTAAATTTAGTATTAAAGAAGGTACTGTTATAAGAAAAAGATGTCAATATCATTATCCAACATATGCAGTTAAATTTGATGATGATACTAAAGAAACTGAACTATCTGGTAACTCTATATAGATTAAAAAAAATTGAAAATTAAAAATATATTATGTGATAAAGATTTTATATTTTTAATGAACTACAGAGGCAACAACTCAAATTCTACTTCCCAAATGATGGGAGAACTTATTTTCACAAATGTTATGTCAAGCCATAAATATGATGAAATTTATAAAAACAAACCTTCATTATCACGTTCAAATAGCGACTCTTCCGATAATGAAAAAGTATATTATAATGCTGATTTCAATGTATCACATCGGTCAGTTCCACATAATCCGTATTCAATTTGTAAAGAATATACAAATTGTTCAATGACATCACCTATATGCGATGAGGATGATTGTGATTAATATATATATATATATATATATATATATTCATTTTATGAATTATTTTATGAATTATTTTATGAATTATTTTATGAATTATTTTAATTTTCAAATATATTATGTGTAATCAAATCTGATATTTTAACACGATCTTTAGGATTAGTTTGAAGACAGCTACAAATGAAATCAACAATTTGTTTATTACTTATTTCATTTAGTAGCATTTCTTTTAGATCATATTTATTATCAATATAATCTTTAAGTTTATTATTTTTATTGAAATAATCTTTTTTTTTACGACATTTTTTTACTAACTTTTTAGGAATTATCCCACAATAATTTTGTATTATTGATAGATGTTCATGATTTGTATCATATTTTTTTTTTTGAGGATTAAATAATGCCTTACCTACTATTAATTCATAAAATGTACATCCTAATGCCCATATATCAACAGGATAACTTGTTGGTCCTACTATCATTATCTCAGGTGCACGATAATATCTAGTACCAAACTCATCTTCAAATTGATCATCTTCATCGCAAAAATTTCCAAAATCTGATAAAACAGTTTTTGGATTTTCAATATAATTATCTACACATTCATATTTAAGTTGTTTATTTATTTTAATATCTTTTATAATTTTTTGATGAATTTCTTCACGACATTCTTTCTTTCCTTTTAATTTTAAAAATAAATCATGTTCTTTATATTTTGAAATAATAGTACTATCGCGTTTATTATATCCAAATAATAATATATTATCTGGTTTTAAATCTCCGTGATAACATTTTAATTTATTGTGAAGGAAATCAAGTGCCTTTACAATAGGATAAATCATTTTAATAGATATTTCTTCTCCATAACCATTCGGATATAATCCTTTATGAATAAAATCATCTAGATTTCCTCCATACAATTTGTATACGCTACAATAATATCTTTTATTATCTATTGTTTTGGGAAATGATTCTATTATTTTATTAAAAAATACTTGCTCATCTTTCTTTGATTGTGATGGTATTCTTCGATGAAATTTTGCTTCATCAACTGCATCTCTGAAATCATTTGGATGATTTACTTTAATTCCAAAAAATTTTTCTTTATCAACATGATAAGCTAACCATACAATTGAAAATCCACCACGACCAAGTTCTTCAATAAAATAGTATCCGTTTAATGATTTTCCTCGTAAATCAATATTATCAACTTGATAATCAATTTCATCTGATGAAATTGAACTAATAGATTCACAATCGCTTTCTATCGAACTAGAATAATTTTCACTATCAGAATCAGTTGCTTCTGGGCAAATATTTTCCTTACTTTTTTCAAGATTCATTAATTTCTATACAGAACATCTGTTTATCAATATTTTTATTATTGATTCACTTTGTAAATATATATTTAAAAATAATAATATAACTTAAATTAATATGAATGGAGATAGAAAAATAGGACCTTCTATAAAACCAAATGATTTTTTAATTCACCCTATATTTTTAACAAGGTTAAAAAATACTACTGAAACTAATCAACACCCTGTTGTACCTGAAATAAAAAACAATAAAATGATTTTTACTAAAAAATCTGACAATAAAAAAGAATTAAATAATTTAGCATCTTTTATGGAAAAACCATATACTTCATTAAATTCAACTTTAATATTACAATTAAAAAAAATAAATAATATTGTTGACATTGAAGAAAAATTAAAAAATAAAGATTTTAAAACTGATAGTGAATTTAGATATTATTTTAATTTATTTGTTAGAAAAAATTTAAAAAAAATGTCAAAGGTTCAATTTGATATTTTAATATCATTTTTACTTAATTACTTTAAAAATAAAGATAATATAAATAATAAAAAAATAGAAAATATTGTTAATAAATGGAAAGATAAAAAATTAGAAGGAAATTTTTATTACAATTTTATAGAATACATTGAAAAAAAAATATAATTTTCTCTTTTTATTTATAGATGTTTATATTACCTAATTATTATAGTAAAACATTTGATGGTAAATTTGTTAATCCTACCATAACACCTTTTGTACCTCATATAAAATCTTATTATGAATATATTGATGTTAATCAAGATAAAAAATTACAAAAAAATGTTACTATGTTTTTTTATAGAGAAATTATTAATAATTGGATTATTAATGATATACAATATAAAAAATTTAAAAATAAAAAATTATTAAAAACAAAAGATGGATTACAACTTGTTTATAAGATTTTAAACAAGTTAGTAAAAAAAGGAGAAACTAATTGGTATGATTTAAAAGATCCACAATATGAATTAACAAAAGATTTTATTTTTTATCAATTAAATAAATTTTTTGCAAGTTTATTATAAATTAAATGTTAATTAGATAATCAACAATATATTCAGGAATGATTTCGCATGAAATATTTATTTCTACAATAATATTATTTAAAAAGTCATTAAACATTGGATATAATTTAATTTTATTTGCAATTGTATCAATATCAATAGTATCTATTAAACTAAACCCGTCACTTTTTTTATTTAGTAACGATTTTAGTTGTTTTATTAATGTTTCTATAAACGAATAAATTTGGTTATCACAATTAAATCCAAAATGAATATTTGATTTAAGCAAATCATAACTAAAATAATCACATAACTCATTTGAAAAGTTTATTTTATCGTTATAATAGCATATTTTTTTAAATAAATTATTTTTATGATAATATTCGTTAATTAAGTATTTATTTATAATTTCAATATCTTCAATTTGATAATAATATCTTAATTTTTTTTGACAATATAAATTAGTATTTTTAGCAATTATTTTTTGATTTAAAAAAAAATCTTTTAGTTCTAAAAATGTTTTCATTTTTACTTCTATCATATTATTAAACTTATCTAAACTGTCTATATTATAATCTATAAATTGGTATATTTTTATATATTCTATAAAATACTCGCTAATATAATTTTTATTTTTAGTATTATAATATTTTTTATGAAGTAATTTAGCAATTACTTTTTTATAAAATTTGTTATAAAAGAAATGTTTATGAAAATTTTTTATAAAAAATATCCCATTATTAAAAAATAGTTTATCATCGATATCAATAAGTGGCAAAGAGTTTATGTATTCAATGATATTTAAAATATTGTCCCAATTAAAATTAGCCAAATGGTTTACTTTTATTAAATAATATTGAAAAAAAAATATTAATTTATTTGTTTCATGAGTAAATATTTGTTTCACTACATTTTTTCTAACACTTTTTTTTAAAATTAGTTTAACCAAATAATTTATTAAATTTATTTTGTTAATTTCTTGTTTATTAATTACTGCCAAGTATCCAATTTTATCATAACTAATTGTTTTATTAGTTAAAACATTTATAAAATTAGAAAAATGAACCCATTGTGAATATTTATTAAAATAATTTAATAATAAATTATTATATTCTTCTAATTCAATATGTTTTTTGATTTGGTTTAATAAATTTATAACAACATAATAATTTTTTCCACTAAAATTTTTTAATTTTTCTTCTACCCAATTATCAATAAATTTATTAATTTTTAATACTCCAATTTTATTAAAATCAACATATTGTAAACTTTTTATTAAATATTTAAAACCAGTTTCATCTAAAGAAATACTTCTTGAATTTAAATTATGATAAATTAATTTATCATTAATGAATTTAACATGCGTTTTAATAATAGTTTTAGAAAAAATTTTATTTCTAATATTCATTGCCTGACCAAAATCAATATTATTTGCACCTAAAAATAGTTTTACTGAAACATCTAATACTGATTCGTTATTTATTGAAAAAACAGTGCTATATTCATTTATAAAATGATTACATCTAGATTGTACTACTGATTGAAATTCTAAATTACTTTGATAATCATTAAAATTAATTATGAACTTACCTTCTTTAATATACTTCTCAATCTCATTTTTATTTAAAATTGTATTATTATAATCTGGATAGGACAACTCATAATTTTGATTAGCAGAACTAACTGATGATGACAATGAAGTAAATCCTAAATTACTTGCAATTATATCATTAAATTTTCCTTGTAATTTAAGTTCATGTTTAGTTAATTTTTTATTTATTGAATCAAAATCTATCATTATTTTACTAGCACCCATTTCTTCCATTATCTGACAAAATCCTCTTAGTTTATATTCTATTTTTTTTAATAGATTATCTTTATATTGACTAAATATTATCTTATCTTGAATTATCATTTTAGAATATAAAGTTTTACATAAAATAACATTATTTTCAAAAATTATATTATTTAATGTCTCTCTGTTTTTATCAATTATATTTTTACTTTTGTAAATTTTATTATTATTTAAATAATTATTCCACTTATGAATTATTTTTTTTAAACTTTCTATATATTTTGTAGAAATCATTAGAATCCCCACTTTAAAAAGTCTATGTCCAAAACATCCAAATCCTATTTTCATTTTTATTGTGTTTTCATTTATAAACATTAAAAAGTTAGCATTTTTAAGTAAATTATATACTTCGTTTAAATTTAACTTTTTCATATCCTCAAATGAATATAATTCCTTGTCTGTTAATAAATCTGAATCTGAAATTTTTAGTGTTTCATCAAATTCTTCAGTTATATCATTATTGAACTCTTCTATTATTTCGCTGTTGGTTATATCATTATCTAATATTTTTTTAACAGAATTATTAAATGAATCATTCATTTAATTATTATAGATATATTTTTATCTATATTTTTATACAAGTTATAAATGAATCTATTTAGAAACATATTTTTTTATATTTAATAATGGATTTAAAAAACGTTAAAGTTAACCAATATTTCGATATTCATCAATTTTATGAAAAAGAATTTGGAAAAGGACGAGTTATTATTTTGATGCAGATTGGTTCTTTTCATGAATGTTATGGAACTGATTTACATGGAGCAGAAGTCCCTACAATTGCTAATCAATTAGAAATATCGTATACAATGAAAGAAAAAAAGAAGCCTCTTTCAAAATCTAATCCACTAATGATCGGTTTTCCTATTTACGTAGTTGATAATTGGATTGAAAAATTAATAAACTTAAATTTTAATGTAGTTGTGATTGACCAAGTTAGTAGTCCACCACTTCCAAAAAGAGCACTACGAGAAGTCTATACTCCTGCAACTTATTTTAATAATGATATTAAAGATAATATGAGACAAAAATCTTTTATTAGTTTTATAAATTTTAATATTATTTTAGATAAAAAGTCATCTCAATGTAATATGATTATTGGTTTAGCATGTTATGATATAACGACGGGAAAAGGGTATTTTTATGAAAATTACAGTAATCAAAAAGATCCTTTTTTATGTTTAGATGAAATTTCAAATATTCTAGATTGTTATCCTGCAAAACAATTTATAATTTATTCAACAAAATTAGAATATAATAAAATGAAATTAGATGATATTTTACATTATTTAAATATTCAATTAGAAACAACCACAATTATTAATGAAACAAATACTGATTTTAAAATTATTCAAAAAAAAAAATTTCAAAAAGAATTACTATCCGAAGTTTTTAAATTAGAATGTAGTAATCAAATATTTGAAAAAATTAATATTTCATTTGAACATCAAGCATGTTTAAGTCTATGTTATATTTTAACTTTTATTAAAAAGCATCAACCTTTATTATTAAGAAAATTAAATATTGCTGAAAAAATAATAAATGATAATAAATTATACTTTGGTAATAAACCTTTAGAACAACTAGATATATTAAGTAATAATAAAAATAATCTATTTAACTTGATTAATAAAACTAAAACATCGATGGGGAGACGTTTTTTAAGAAAACAAATTACACAACCATTAACTGATATTAAATTAATTAATAAAAGATATAAAGATATTAGAAAAATATTAAAATTAAATGAGGAAGACTTTAAAAATATATCAAATACTCTTAAAGATATAGCGGATGTTGAAAAATTACTTCGAAAAATACAAACACAAAAAATTGTACCTAACCAGTTTTATATTTTTTATGTTTCATATCTTTATATTAATGAGTTACTTTCAAATAAAAAAATAACAAAAATTTTAAAAGTAAAAAAAAGTTTATTAATTGAAATAAAAAATATGTTAAAATTTATAGAGAAAACATTTGATATTGATTATATTAGTAAAACTAATTTTTATAATTATGTTGAAGATACTAAATCTATATTTCAAAAAAATATATTTACAGATATAGATAAACTAGTCACTAGTATAAATAATAATAATAGTTATATTCAAGTTTTAGCTGAAAAGTTATCTAATCTAATAGTTGAAAAAAAGACAGGTCTTAAAATGTCTATTAAATACAATGAAAGAGATGGCACACATCTACTGTTAACAAATAGAAGACATAAAATGTTAATCCAACAAATTAAAAATAAAAAAGTAAAATGTATAAAAGTGATTGATTTAGAAATTTTTATTGATAAACTTGAATTTAAAAATACAAGTAACAAGAAAAATAGTAGTATTAAAATTATTATTCCTCAAATTAATAATATAACTCAAACAGTTAATAAAAATAAAATAAATGTAGCTTTATTAAATAAAAGTTATTTTTATAAAAAAATGGATGAAATATTAAAATATAATCAATTTGTAATTGATTCTATAAGTTCAGTAGAATATTTAGACTTTATTAATAGTGGTGCAATTAATGCTAAAACAAAAGGACATATTAAACCTAGTTTAAAAGAATCTACTGAATCATATTTTATTGCAGAAGAACTAAGGCATCCAATTGTAGAAGAGTTATTTGGAGAAATAGAATATCTTCCTCATAATATTCAATTAGGAAAAAATACAAGTAACCTCGGTATTGTATTATATGGTATAAATGGAAGTGGAAAATCGACTCTAATGAAAAGTATAGGAATAAATATTATTATGGCTCAAATTGGTTATTATGTTGCTGCTAAAAAATTTATTCTATCACCTTATCACAGTATTTTTACTCGCATAAAAGGAAATGACAATCTTTTTAAAAGACTTTCTAGTTTTTATGTTGAAATGGCAGAATTAAAAGCAATTCTTCAAAGAAATAATAGTAAAACCTTAGTACTAGCAGATGAACTGTGTCGAGGAACAGAATGTAAATCTGCTGCAATAATTGTTAGTTACATGCTTGATAGATTAACTAAAAATAACTCTAGTTTTATAACAGCAACTCATTTACATAATATAATTAAATTACCAATGATTAAACAATTAGAAAAGGTTAATATAAAACATATATCAGTTGAATATGATAATTTAAATCAAAATTTAATTTTTTCAAGAAAACTATTAGATGGGGCTGGAGAAGATTTTTATGGCTTAAAAGTTGCAAAATTTTTATTAGATGACGTTGATTTTAACAATAAATCAAAATTAATTGAAGATGAATATAATAATACTGTAGAAAATATAAATTTAATACAAAAATGTAGATATAATAGTGAAATGTCAATGAAAGAATGTTATATTTGTCAATGTAAAAAGAATTTAGAAGTGCATCATATTAATTGGCAAAAAGATTGTAATAAATTTTATGTAATTTCAAAACCACAAATTAAAAAAAATTCGTTAGCTAATTTAGTTACTTTGTGTAGAAAATGCCATGACGAGGTAGATAGAAATAATATAATAATTGATGGGTATGATGATACTATCAAAGGAAAAAAATTAAAAATAAAATTAGGTAGTTAATAGATTCACAAAGTGAATATATATAAACTTTTTGAATCTATTTAAAAAAATTGATTAAAGAATAATTACCAATAATTAATAATGAAGATTAAATTTGGTTCAAGCTATGGAATATTATTAAAGGATAATAATTTGAAAAAAAATATAATTAATTATCTTTTTTCAAATATTGATCTATCAAAGTATCGATATAATATGTTAAAAAATGATAAAAATTTACATTTCCTAAAAAATAATTCCCATTATGTAACTCCAAATTTTAAGGGGATTAATTATTTAATGTTATTTATGTTATACAATAATAAAAAATATTGTGTATTAATAGATAAAAAAAATTTATCTTATCATCAAAATTCAATAAATTATTATAAACTTAATATAATTAAAATACGTATGTTTACAAATCCAAACCTATTTAACGGTACTATTTTAGATGGTAAATTAATTAATGATAAAAATTTCTTTTTAATTAAAGACTGTTATATGATGATGAATAACAGTTTAGAAAATATGGAAATGTCACAAAAGATGGGATATCTTAATAGTATATTAAAAAATAATTTTAACGGTAAAAAATATTGTGATAATTTTATTTTTAAATTAAGTAAATTATACAATTACGATGATATTGAGGATATTAAAAATAGAGCAGAAAAAAAAGATTCAAATGATATTCCTATAGTTGGTCTAGAATTTTTTCCAAAATATTCTGGAATTTCAGTAGTATGGTTAAATAGAAAAAATATAAAAAATATAAAAATAAACAATAGTTCAGAAACAACAATTTCTAATCAAGAAAAGAATATTGAAAATTTTAGTTATGATTTAATTCATAACCTACCTAAAGTTTTAATGAATAGAACTTATAGTTACGAAAACGGTGATGATAAAAAAAAATTTTATTTGAAAAAAACAAACATTACTGATGTTTATAATGTTTATAATTTAGATGATAAAAAACGTATAGGCATTGCGCATATTCCGAATTTTAGAATTTCAAGACTTTGTCAAGATAATGTTACAAATGATTATACTAAATGTGATTGTGTTTATTATACAAAATTTAAAAAATGGATTCCTGTTAATTTATGTATTTAATTATTTCATTAAATATATTACAACTGAAATATTATCATATGATCCTTCTTTATAACCGTGTTCAGCTAACTCTTTTGCATAATTTCCTTTAAATCCTTTTTTCCTAAGATTTAATATAAAATTACAAACTTGTTGATTAGATAGAACATCCCAAAGACCATCGCATGCTAAAATAACAAATTTATCTTCTGGATTCAGAGTAAATTTAGATACTTCTGGTAAATGAGATACAAATGGTTTACTTTCATTATCTCCAAAAGCCCTCGAAACAGAAAGATCATTAACTCTCCAATCACATCCATCATATCTTATTTTTCCTCCTAGACTAATTATTCTTTTTTTCTCTTTTTTTGTATTAGGTTTATGATCTTCAGATAATGATTTAGATTTTCCATTTTTATCACATAATATTGCACGGCTATCTCCAACATTAACAACCCACATACCTTTTTTTCCATTATCGTGTTTAAAAATTACTGCATTACAACTAGTAGAACCACAATGATTTACAGCTTTAGGATGATCTTTTTCTAAATTATGTTGTACTAAATCAAATACTTTTTTAAAATATCTCAATGATTTATTTCTATCATTGTATATTTTTTCTAAATTCTTTGATATAAAAAATTTAGGAAGATTTTTTTTTAAATACTTTGATACTAATTGTCCACCATGTCCGTCATAAACAGATAAGTAACAAACTCGAGAACTTTTTTTATTTTTTCCTTTAAAATTTTCAAACATAAAATGTTGATCTTCATTTTGATCTCTTCTACCAGTTAGTGAATGAGAATATAACATAATTATAAAACGATAGATTTTAAATTAAAAAATTAAACAATTATTAGTATAGAATTTTTAACAAACCATCCTTTATTATTATGAGATAGAAGAAATGTTTGTGTAAATTGTTTATTATTATTAGTTGCAGTGCCGAGTAGTGAAATATCTATTCTTCTTGAACCACTGTCAATAAAATCTACTTTTGTTGGTTTCATTTTAATGTTATTTTTAAAAAAGTTACATACAAGTTCAAAATATTCTTTCCCAGAATATTTTATACCATCATATTTTATAGACGAGTATTCTCGAAGTACATTTGATGATACAAGTTGATTAGGATTAGTATTAAGATTTGAATAATAAAAATTAACAAATTCGGTAACTGTTTTTTTAATATTAATTTTCTGAATAATATTATCTCCATTATTCTTTTTTTTTTGTTTCTTATTTTTAGAAAAAGTAGTTGATAGATATGAATGATTCATTAAAATGATTCACTTTGTGAATATATAAAGATAAAGTATCAATTTTTATAAAAATTGTACTGTTAGATAACAAACAAATATTGTTCAAGTCAGATTAAAATATACTATAAAAATAAATATTATATATTTTAAGAAATAAATATTATATATTTTAATTATATGGAAGAATTAATAATAATCAAAAATAACTTCTATTATCTTAAAAATAAAAATTTAATTAACAGTTTAATAATTTCAAAAAATGAAATTAAATCATTAAATCTTAATAATTATATTTTATTATTAAATAGTAAAAATTATTATAAATATAAAAATAAGAACAATATTATTGAAATAATAGAAGATATTAATTTAAAGAAATTAAATGAAATTAAAAATTTTGAAAATTATGATGCTTTAGAATTATGTAATATTATTTCAAGTAAACTATCTAAAAATGATAATAAATTAAATTATATTATTAAAACAGAATCATATGATAAATATTGTAAAATCATAAAACCTTATATTGAATCAATTTATGAAGAAAATACATTATGGATTCGTGAAATTATAAAAGGTAATAGAGAAAAAGAAAATATAATATTTAAAAATAATAAATTTATTATTTTAAAAGAATTATCAATGATAAATCATAAAACATTTTATTTACTAGGATTTCCTTTAAAAAAAATAACTTGTTTACGTGAAATAACTAAAAGTGATATTCCATTATTAGATAGTATTGTTGAAAAAATGAAAAAATTGGCAGTAGAAATATCAAATATTAAAAGTGAAAACTTATATTTTTTTTTTCATTACCATCCATCATTTTATCATTTACATATTCATTGCACATTTATAGAAAATCAATTAATTTCTAATAAGTTTTTAAGATATCATTTCTATAATGAAGTTAAGAATAATATTTTAAAAGATAAAAATTTTTATAAAAAAAATAATATGTATTTTGAGATACCTTTAAATCATATCATATGTAAATTACTCAAATAATTTTGATTTAAAGATATCTCAATAATATTATTGTAGTAATAGATAACTTGCTGTAGCTCAGTTGGCAGAGCAGTGGACTGTAAATCCATTGGTCACTGGTTCGAGTCCAGTCAGCGAGATTTTAAATAAAAAATTGATAAGTAAACTATTTGATTTTTCATCTATTATATACTTTTTAGACTTAAATAGTCTTAGCCTCTTTAGCTCACTTGGTCGAGTATACATTATAGGTTCAATTCCTAGAAGAAGCTTAATATAAATATTGTTCCCAATTGAGGAAAAATGTATTTAAATTACTTAGTGTAATTTTTATACTCAGCATTCTTGGCCGAGTGGTCTAAGGCGCTTGTCTTAAGCACAAGTCTCTTCGGAGTCGTGGGTTCGAACCCCACAGAATGCACTTTTGATTATCTTATGATAATCAATTTAAAACTACTTACAGCAATTTATTAAACAATTGGTTATGTTTGATGTAGTTTGTTTTGGTCCCATAGCTCAGTTGGTTAGAGCGTTCGACTGTTAATCGAAAGGTCACAGGTTCAATCCCTGTTGGGACCGTTAGGTCATATTGACTATAAAAATACTAAAACTACTTACAGCAATTTATTAAATAATTAATGTAGTTTGTCTTTAACTCTTGTAGCTCAATTGGTTAGAGCGTCCGTCTTATACGCGGAAGGTTGTGGGTTCAAGTCCCATCTAGAGTATTTTATTTTAAAAAATTTTTAAATAATATTTTTGTATTTATTAATAGATTCATTTATTAATAGATTCATTTTGTTTTTAAGTTGTATTCTAGTCAGAATGATGTATAGCCGTCGTAGCTCAGTCGGTAGAGCGCAAGCCTTTTAAGCTTTTGGTCGTGATTTCGATCCCAACTGTCTGCATTTTATTTTTGTTTAAAATATTGAAATATAAATATTGTAAATATATTTAATGGATTTATCAAATTGTATTTGTTATAATAAAAGAAAAAAAGATAAAAGTGTTAAAGATTATAAAAAAGATAAAAGTATGAAAGATTATGAAAATAAAATGAAAGTAATATCTAGTCCACAAATTTTACCAGATGGAAATTTAGTTAAAATATATTGTTCTAATATTATATGTAATGTTTATGATATAACTCCTTTAAAAAAACAAGCTGTATATAGAGAGAAAGTACATTTTTTTTGCTCACACGAATGTTGGCAAGATTGGTTAATAAATCCTTATATATATAATAATCTAACTCCTCCTACACAATTTAAAGATATATCTAATAGTATACCTGAATTTAAATTATAATAGTAGATGTTTATATTCTTTTATATAATCAAAATACTATAAATAGATAAATTATATATTAATATATGAAAAGAAAACAGTTTTTTTTTGATAGAAAAAATGTTAAAAGAATTAAATTAGGTACTTGTCCTTATTGTAAAAATAATATTTATTCTTACAATAAGAATTTAAATCAAACTTGTGTTAAATTAACATGTAATCATTATAGTCATAATAAATGTATTAATAGATTTTTACGTACAAATAGTTCATGTCATTATTGTTATAAAAAAAGTAAAGATATTAATAAAGTATTTCAAAATATGAGTATAAATGCATTCACTATGTAAATATTAACAAAGTTAATATTTTTATACCCAATAAAAAAAAATATATCATTAATTTTAATGTGTTATTTTTTTAACACTGCAAAATATAAAATAGGAGATGTAGTTAAATATAATAATTCACGATATGGGTATGGAATAGTTCATCGAATTCAAACAAAGTATATATATGCATTTTTTTCAGGAATTGATGGTGATACATGGAGTTGGAATATTGAAAATATTAATATAATTAAAACAAATGAATTCACTAAACAAGAAGTTGCTAATATGTTTGGAAAATGGTTTTGGGAAAAAAATAATTATATGAATCAAATTAGAAAACAACTAAAATTATAATTGTATATATTTGTTTAATAATAAATTATTTAAATAAATGTTATGTATATTAATTAATAGATAAACTCTATTAGAGAAACTCTAAAAGTTGTGTTCCCAATTATCTTTAGATAAAAGAGGAAAATTAATGTCCGTATGGCGCAATGGATAGCGCGTGTGACTTCTAATCACAAGGTTGTGGGTTCGAGTCCCATTATGGACACTTGTAGTAATACAATTATATTTTTAAGCTTTATTTATGAAAAATTAATAGAGTGTTATAACATTCTCTATACATTCGCGTTACGCGAATCACTTTATAATAATACTACGTAAATTTATAAAAATTGTAGATCTTAAAACTACTTTCAGCAATTATTCTTTCCCCTTTACGGACGAGATCAGAGGTTCGATTCCTCTTAGATTCAAAGAATTTCTAGCTCAATGGTAGAGCACGTAGATTAAATGTAGTTTGTCAATGTCAATGTTAGAGTGTGGGTTCAAGTCCAACTGTTGACACTTTTATTTATATAATTTTTTATGCGTATACATCTATACATATAAAAAATTGAAAAAATTATATTTAGCAAGCTCTATTATAATAACATCTTTTAAGTTATTAGAAAATTACTTACAGCAATTAATTTCATCCCCTTATTATGGACGAGTTGTAGGGAATCGATACCCTACCCTAGCTACGGCTAGGTAGTTTAATGGAAAAACACGTAGAAATCCCAGTAGTTTGTTATAACTTATTTTTAAGGAGTTAAAGTGCCCTTAAATCTTTTCACTTTGTGAATGTTCACTTTGTGAATGTTCACTTTGTGAAAAAAATATCTATTAATTTAGATATCAAGCTTTACCTTTT
>MDSY01074034.1_pt1 | contig 14740 bp, 13 predicted proteins | sample 811131 | NCBI WGS metagenome assembly MDSY01 (sample SAMN05326643, study PRJNA326480) | marine metagenome | isolation source: seawater | place: Atlantic Ocean: South West | collected 2010 | reverse complement strand
CAAAGCAACCATACCCATTGCTTGATGCGGAGCACAGACAACTACCGTTAAACCCGTCTCTGTAACTAAGTATTCAACTTCTTTGTTCTGTTTGCCTTTGAAGGATTTTTGACCGCCAGGCAGAGCGCCCTTAACGGATTGAGCATTGTGAGATCTCTCAGTTGGTAAAAATCGGATAACATCACCAACCTCAGCTCGGATCAACTCTTGACTGAACACCATGCGATCGCCAGCATCGTTTTTAGTTAGCATCTCTACTTCAATAGTACCTGCTAGCGCTGCAACAGACGACCAAATTAGAAATACTACAGAAAGTAGTTTGTACATTTTAAAAGTTCCTTGAACTAAAGGGTTAGGTTTAAGTCTATGTGTGTAATCTATTGCTACTTACCATTTTAAAAAGGTGACAGTTTGGCGCATAGGCCCTGAGCACAAGCGGGTTGCTGCATGGCATTTAATGCACCAGCATTCTCACATAACACCTTTTTACGGTTTGCATGAAGCGGAGTCTACTTAGACACCCTCAGCTTGGACACTTCATGACGAGCAAACATTCAAATTGGACACTCAATCGGAGCCTATCAATCATGGGTGCTAATTGAAGTCGTTGCACGTTCCATGATGCCTAAGGTCCTAAGCGTGATTAACAATGCGCAAGCCGCACAAAAAGCGATAGCGCCAATCATTGGAACTGCGGACCCATCAAAGAAAAGTCCAGCGAGCAGGACCATGAAACCACCTGTTACCATCTGCAACGTTCCACTAAGCGATGAGGCGAGCCCAGCAATTTCGCCATAGGGATCTAGTGCAATGACCATGGTCGTGGGGATAACGAGGCCAAGACATGCATTTGCAAAAAACAGTCCAATGACAACAACTGGCAAGGTGGCGAAGTCTAATAAGCCAAGAGACAGCAATGCAATCGCGAACCCTGAAAATCCGATAACTGCCCATCGAATTATAGGCAAGATACCCAACTTCTCGCCAAGCGATCCCGCAGCTTGAGAAGCGGCGAAAAACCCAACCGCATTAACTGCAAAAGCAAGGCTAAATTCAGTTGGGCTCAATCCAAATTGCCCAGAATACACAAAAGCGGCACTGGCAATAAATACCATAAAACTTGCGAATCCAAATCCTCCAATAAACGTCAGACCCATGAAAATAGGGTCTTGGATTAAAGTATTAATGCCACTGAGAAGATTTTGCAGACTGACTGGAGCCCGTTCACTGCGCGACAATGTTTCCGGTAAAGCAGTAACTATAAGAAGGAGGCTCAGAGCCGCCACTAGGCAAAGAGCCCAAAAAATTAAGCGCCAGTTTCCAATCGCGATCAACCCACTCCCCGCCAGCGGAGCTAGCATAGGCGAAACAGATATCACAAGCATGACCATCGCTAAAAGTTTAGTCGCCTGCGTCCCTGTGTGCAGGTCTCTGATTACTGCGCGTGGTACGACCATCAGCACCGCGCCCCCGGCTCCCTGTAACACCCGAAAAGCAACCAACCAGCCAATTGTAGGTGCCATGGCACAGCCGATTGAGGCTACTATAAAAATAGTAATCCCTACATACAAAGGGATTTTACGCCCCGCTTGATCTGCCCATGGACCATAAAAAAGCTGCGCCACGCCAAATGATAAAAAGTAGGCAGTAAGTGTGAGCTGAACTGACGAAACATCTGCACCAAGACTAGTTGCGATCGAAGGCATCGCCGGCAAATACATATCAATCGCAAACGGTCCAACTGCCGATAATAGCCCCAAGACTAGAGCCGCTCGTAACATGGTCATGTGGCTACTCCGTGGTGGGCCAAACCTAATTGTGCCAGTGGTCATCCTGTGCAATGGCAACCAAGTGACTTCCAAGGTGTACTCTTACTGCCTTTGCAGACACAGCTTCACATTTTTCTCCAGCCTCATCAGCTCCATCCCCGGTGCGACATTGCAACCTGCGCCTGGAGCCACCAAGCCCTTTGGGTCTAAGAAAAGGCCCGCGACAGTGCGGGCCTTTTGAATTTAGATGACAAACTGATACGCTTCCACCAACAACTAGAAACTCAGCTACAGACCCAATTCATTGTATGGAAATTGAATTCAAAGCTTTGCATCGGAACCCACGTGAAGCCGTCCAAGCAATCCGAAAAAGCCTGTTGGCTTCGCTGAGTCAGAACATAGACATCAGACTGATTATCCGTCAATTTTTGCTGAATCTTCTTGTAGATCTCATTTTGATTAGCTACATCCCCAGTGCCTCGAGCCTCATCGATCCAAGCATCGATTTCATCGTCAAGTACCCATTCCATGGACGCCCAAGTACCACTGGCGCGCGAATGGTACTGAGTAAAGAAAAAGCTATCTGGTGATGGATAAGTCGCTCCAAAAAATACCTCGTTTATTGCAGGTGTCGTATCGGGTTTACTAGCAAGTTCGGTCATACGATTCCAGGGTTCCGGCTTGAGAATGGTATCAAAACCAATCTGATCAAGATTAGACTTCATCAGCAAGGCGATTTCTTCTTCAAAGGCCAGGCCGGCTACAAACATTATCTCAACGGGAATCGCAGCACCTCCTGCGTATTTACTTGCAGCCACATGCGCGCGCGCCTTGTCCAAATCAAAACTTGGTGGAGCTAAGCTTGTCAAATAAGCGTCTTCAAATATATCTGACATTGGACCAGCGAGTGGTTCTCCCGGTAAAAGAACTCCGCGAATTGTATCATAATCTGTAGCAAGTGCGATAGCCTTACGAATATGGACATCATCAGTCGGAGCAACTTGATGGTTAAGCTTAAAGTAGAAATTGGTAGCCGTCGCGTAAGAAATAATTCGGTATCCGTCCATGGCCCCAATGGAATCGTAGGTTTCCTGTGCCTGCGCATCGCTGGACATTGACAACACACCAGATGCGGCAAGTGCCTTGACAGTGGCTTCCTCGCTAGTCACGATAAATCGCACCTCATCCACAGGCTGATCATCCCAGCCAAGGTGATAACCATCAAACCTCTTCATCGTCATGGTCGCACCACGCTCCCAGTTGTCCAGCATATAGGCGCCAGCACCGGCAGAGTTATTGGCAAAATAATCCTGCGCCCATGGATCGTCCGCAGTTTTGTTAGCATCTGCCAAATCGCTGTTCACTACAAACATAATAGGGGTGTTAGTCAAGAACGGCGTATACACCTTGTTAAGTTTAAACTGCACAGTTGAGGCATCCAGAGCAGTAACCGAATTCTCGTCCAATACACCTTCGAACAAGTAGGATGGACCTTCGTTCAAGGACATCAGTCGCTTGACTGAATAGGCTACATCTTTGGCTTCAATTGGCGTACCATCCTGAAATATCGTGCCCGCTTTCAGGTGGAAAGTATAGGTCAGCGTATCGTCTGACACGTCCCAGCTTTCGGCCAGTAGGGGCAAGATACTGCCCGATGCATCCAACGTGGTTAAAGCTTCGTACATGTTCACGCCAGCCATATATTCGGTATAATCGTTGATCTTTGCTGGATCAATTGTGCCAAATATTTGTACTGTGTTGACGGTGGCAACATTTTGCGCCGTTGCTGCCGTTGCAAGCAACATCGCAGTCGCCCCCGCCAGCAGTCCAGCTTTCAATAGTTTGGTATTTCGCATTTTATTCCTCCACTTTAGGTTATTGGCTCACTTGCGCCAAGTTAAGTTTTTCGATTGGTTGATATTCGAGTTCGTACCCAAAATATTTTGGCCCAACGAGTTCGAGACCATGTTCACTTCGCCATTGCGGGTTGCACGGCAGGCCGAACACAATGACCCTGAATCCATATCTTATTTGTTCCGTAGTAATGGGTTGCCCACTTTCCAGATCCAGCAAGCAAATCAGATCTGGTGTGATTGCTTTGGGCTTGCCATCAGCAGTTTTAGCGATCAGAAACTCGTTTTGAAAATCGAGTGTAATCTGGCTTCCGATGTCTGGGCCCAACCCGTCAATGGTACAACTACCACGCGCAAACCCACCTTCGGTACGCCGGTCAACATCAAGCACCCTGCCCTCAAACAAGCAAATACCGTTCAGATCATGAGCCAGCCGTATTGCTGGGTTGCGGTTGGCAGCCTGCTCAGAGTGGATGATTTCACCAATGGAGTTTATCAGCGACATCGAACCACGCAAAATACTCTTTTTAGCTTCGGCCCCAGTCATCGGATAAAGCGCAATCAGGCCTGCCCCTCCCATTTCAACAGTAATGATCCGCGCAAACTTTTCGGTAGATAGGTTATCAACCGCGTTTAACACAATCGAGTTGCCCTTTTCATCCGCCATAACCATCGGACAGGCCGCAACCCCAGCCATAGTCATCGATACCATCTGAAGTTCGGGAAACGCGCGCCCCATCCCGTCACCATCAATGATAGGCAGCATAGTTGCAGCAGCTACTGCGATCGGTATGGTCGAATTTAAACCCCCAGCCTCTATGCAAAAAATCGCAGTCGCCTTTTTGCCAAGATAGTTTTGCAGTGCCTCAACAGCTGCAATCGCTTCATCACCTCGGGGAAGTTTTTCAAGCATAACCGTGGGTGCGCCCATCATAGCGACAGGTATGATCAACGCGTCATCATCAAGTTCCTCGACGTCTAGAACCCGAACAGGCCCTTTGCTAGCAATTGCCTCTTCAGCCATCAGTCGGCCAATATATGGATCACCTCCCCCCCAGTTCCCAGAAAAGCGCCGCCCAGCGCTATATTTTTCATGTCATTTAATTCAATATTTTTTAATTGCTTAACCGTCATATTCTGTCTCGTTTTTAGGCATTGGGGTAAAGGTAATATCTAAGTATCCAAATGCTGCAGGGCCAACTACTGCCAGTGCTTCAGGAGTGCGCAACAGATCGTCACAGGGCAGCGCTAAAACTGCGATGCGCTGACCATATCGCAGCACTTCCGTAGTAATTGGCAAGCCAGTATCCACGTCCAACACAACGATTAGGTCTGGGACGCATACCTCGACATTACCATTACGCCGAAAGACTAGAAATTCGTTCTGGATGTCAATACGCCCAGCGTCATCTTCAAAGTCACCAAACCCAGCAACATTAATATGACCTACTGCAAAGCCACCCTTGAGGTGACGTTCAAGATCAACAATTTTTCCAGTCATCAAAAGCTGCCCGCCTTCATGGGCCAAAACCGCTGCGATTGGGTCATTATTCTTACGCTGCGCATCCAGCACCGCAGTACCTAGCGAAAGTGCTTGGGTCACCGTGCTCTGAACTGCAAATTTTTTGACGTATGAACCCCGCATCGGCGCCATCGCAATTCCAGCTGCAGCCCCCATAGCAACAACATTGGCGCGGGCTAGGGTCTCAACCCAGACCTCATTACGGATTGATTTGATAATAACAATATTCCCCTTTTCATCGGCCATTGCCGAGGGTGCCGACACGTGGCCATAGATCGACCAGGTGCACATCTGCATTTCTGGAAACGCCCGCCCCATGCCGTCACCATCTACCACCGGAAGACCTGCCTGCGCCGCAGTTAACATCGGCTCCATTGCGTTAGAACCACCGATTTCCGATGAAATAAGCGCATCAATTTTACAATCTAAATCTGCTTCCAGAGCGCGCATCGCTCTCAGACATTCTTCACCCTGCTCGATCTTTTCAATACCGACCACCGGAGCACCAATACCACCAAGCGATACCACCAGTGCGTCATCTGGCAGTTCATCAATTGGGATGATATTAATCTTTCGTCCTTTACGCAGTTCCTGCCTACAGCGCAGCATACCTATATAGGGATTGCCCCCACCGCCAGTACCTAGAATCGCCGCTCCAATAGCTACCGCATCCAGGTCGCTATCGAGAATTTCCCGTAGTTTATCCATCAAGATCACCAACAACCTTTAGCCGGATGCGGGTCGCATTCCCAGGTAGATAGGCCAGTGGCACATCTTCCTGATCTAATAGTTCAATAGACTCTGGACGGGCGCCTGCTGCTATGGCCTTTCCCGTAGCTTCCTTACGGGCCGTTTCCAAAGCTTCTTCACGGGTAATACTGGCTAGGCTGAATATTCGGTCAACCTCACCGCTAATCTGACCAATCGCGGCCCCAACCGCGTTTGCAACCGAAAAATGTTCCGGCTTGATCACCGTTAAACCACCAACGCGATCCGGTATTAGAATACTCCCACCTCCTACCGCCAATATTGGGATTTCGTCTGCAGAGACCCGCATTCGCTCCGAGGCATTAACTATCATTTCATCAATCAGCGCCTTGATAGTCAGCAGTTTGTCCTGCCCTAACTTTTTTGCTGGTTCGGGGTCACCGATGTTGGCAATACCGAGGCCAACAGCCACATCAGTAGCGGTAAGGGTATCACCACCAAATAGTAGCCCCTGTTCGTGAATACGAAATCCGACAGAGCGGGGCCCAACAGCAATAGGGTCATCTCCCTGCACAATCGAACCACCCCCAAGTGCGATTGAGTATACATCCGGCATCCGAAAATTAGTTCGCACCCCACCAACATCAACCGACGTACTAGCCGGTCGCGGAAAACCATTTACCAGGGCTCCAACATCAGTGGAAGTGCCACCCACGTCGATAACAATGGCATTTTTTTCGCCAGTCAGAAATGACGCCCCACGCATGGAATTGGTCGGTCCACTGGCGAAAGTTAGCACTGGGTATTCCTGTACGAACTTCGCACTCATCAGCGTACCATCATTCTGGGTAATGTAATAAGGACAGTTAAGGTTAATTGATTTTAAGGCTTCACCGATCGCCCCAACTGTATGCGCTGAAAGTTTTCGTAAAGAAGCGTTCATAATAGCAGCATTTTCACGTTCTAATATTCCAAGGCGGCCAATTTCGCTGGACAAGGTAAAGCTGGCGTTAGGTAGGCGTTTGCGCATGATTTCTGCAGCCGCCTTTTCCATTTCGTCGTTGACTGGGCTAAAAACGGAACAGAGCGCCACGCTATCAATGCCAAGGGTCCCAATTTCGTTAGCAATCTTGTGTAGCTGATCCTCATTCAGTGGAGAAATTTCGCGTCCATCAAATTCATTACCACCATCAGCCATCCAGTAATGACCACCGACCGCCTCTTTAATATCTTCAGGCCAGTCCACCATCGGAGGTAGGCATTGTGCGGCAGGCAGACACAGACGCACAGCTGCGGTATTAGATAGGCTGCGGCGCTCGACCACGGCATTTGTGAAATGGGTCGTCCCAATCATCACGGCAGTAATATCTGCGTTGTCGATACCCGTTTCCAACAATACCTTTTTTAGGCTTTCCACCACACCCGACATAACATCAGCTGTAGTCGGTGACTTCACCCCAATCAGGATTTTATCCCCTTGCATGATCACAGCGTCGGTGTTGGTGCCACCTACATCAATTCCTATTCGATACATACCAGCCTCATTTATGTCAGGGCAGTGGACGACGCCAGGACGGCCTGTCGTTCTGCGGTTGTTATTTTTGGTTTCAGTCGCTCTTCGCGCTCAGAGATCACCGGGATCGAACTTAATAGCGCGCGGGTGTATGCATGCTTAGGGTTGGCAAACACATCTCGCGTCAGCCCCTGCTCACAAATTTCGCCACGAAACATGATCGCAACTCGATTACAGAAGTTGCGCATCAGACTGAGATCATGGGAGATAAAAACATAAGTTAGGTCAAGTTCCTGTCGTAGCTTTAGCAATAAATCAATCACTGTGTTTTGGATCAAAACATCAAGTGCCGATGTTGGTTCGTCCAAAACCAAAATTTTGGGATTCACCGACAGGGCACGCGCAATCGCTACCCGCTACTTTTGTCCACCAGATAATTCATGAGGGTACATCGACGCATAAGACGGCGGCAGATCGACCATTTCCAACAGCTCAGCGGTTCTGGTCATGATGCTAGCTTTGCTGTGGTTAGTAAATGTCAGAGGCACGGCAAGTTGCTGCGTTACAGTACGTTTTGGGTTCAGCGATGAGCCAGGGTTTTGATACACAATCTGGATAAGTTTGCGAAATTCCTTTGCGTCAGAAAAGTCATTAATTGGGCGGCCATCAATTTTGATCTGCCCGCTGCTTGGCAAATGCAGACCTAACAGCATTTTTGCCAGCGTAGTTTTTCCTGAACCAGATTCACCAGCTATACCAAAAACATCACCACTTTCAATTTCCAAATTTACAGAGTTTACCGCACGAACGCTGGACCGAGTTCGCTTGAAGAACCCAGACCGTTGGGTAAAATCTTTAGTAATTGCTGCAACTTGGATTTTGGGCCTGCCTGGTTGGTCATTTTTCACTTCACGCACCCGCTCCCCATAGAGTGCCGGCACGCAGGCCATCAGTTTTTGCGTATATGGGTGGACAGGGTTAGAAAAAATTTCTTCATTAGTGTTGGCTTCAACAATATGGCCCCGCTCCATTACATAGACTCGGTCAGAAATTTCACGTACCACGCCAAGGTCATGGGTGATCAGCAACAGCGACAGCTCTTCATCTTTCACCAACTTGTTTAAAAGATTAAGAATTTCCTTTTGGGTGGTCACATCCAGCGCTGTGCCTGGCTCGTCCGCAATTAACAGGCGAGGCTTGTTCAATAGAGCCATAGCGATCAGTACCCGCTGGCGCATTCCCCCTGATAACATCATCGGATAGGCATCAAATATCTGCACACCCTGCGGCAGTTGAACCTTGTTCAAAGTTTTAAGTATTAGAGCTTTGCGTTGCAATGCGCTCTGTCGCTGACCCAGCCGTATTTCAGCATAGCGCAAGATGTCATCCATTTGGCGACCAATTGTCAGCACCGGATTGAATGACAACAACGGGTCTTGCAAAACAATCGATATCCCAGTGCCTTTTATGCAGTTTCGCTCAGGTTTTGTAAGATTTAAAAGATCACGACCCTCAAAGCTAATAGATCCACTTTCGATATTCGCTGGCGGCATGGGCAAGGTGCCGATAATTGCACGCATAGTTACAGTTTTACCAGAACCAGACTGGCCGATCAGCGCTACCCTTTCACCCTTGGAAACGCTCAGGGAGACGTCGTGCAACACTTGCGCACGCCGACCATAAGTAGTGAAGCTGAGATTAAGGCTAGATACTTCAAGGATGGGTGTGCTCATGTCAAACCTCTACATCCATCATATCGCGCAATCCGTCACCAAGAAGGTTAAACCCCAGGATCGCGTACAAGATCGCCAACCCAGGCATCATTGCTTCCCACCAAAATTCCGGTAAATATTCAGAACCAGTGCTGACCATTGTGCCTAGATCTGGGGTCGGTGGATGAACACCAAGACCAAGAAACGACAGCGTGGCACCAAACAAAATGACGAAACCAGCATCTAGCGAAATTTTAACTGATATGGCCGATACGCAGTTAGGTAGTAGTTCTTTGAACATGATATGTGCGTGACTAGCGCCCGCAACCTTGGCAGCCTCGATGTAGTCCTCAGACATCTGGGCTTTAACTATCCGGTAGATTAGCCTCGTGTGCCAAGTCCACCACAGCATAGTGATCGCAATCATGGCGTTTATAAGGCTGGGGGAAAGCACTGCAGTAATTGCCAGCGCCATGGCCAATGGTGGAATTGCCAGCATCACATCTGTAAAGCGCATGATCACAAATTCGGTGCGCCCCGCAAAATATCCAGCCATCAGTCCCAGAACTACCCCAAAAGGCACAGCCACTCCGAGCACACCGACCACGAGGCTAAGCGAAACGCGATACCCATAAATTACACGGCTGAAAATATCACGCCCCACATTGTCAGTACCGAACCAAAAATCGATACTCGGCGCGTGGTGGCGATGAGCAAAATCAACAAACGATCCCGCTGACTGCGGTGAAGGTGATAGGATTGGAGCGAAAATTGCTGCCAACACCACTGAGAGAACCATCACAGCTCCAATCACCGCTGAAGGATTACGGGTAAAGCGAAACCAAGCCATTTGGTTGCTGGTCATCAACCGCTCAGTGTTATGCTGGGTACTGATCTCCGATGTTACTACAGGCATCATTTTGAATCCTCCCGCAGTCGATTGCGTGGATCGATAAATCCAAGAATGGTGTCGATTGTCAGATTTGCTATTATGAAGAATACTCCTGATACCAGCACCACGCCGATTACAGCATTAAGATCTTTCTGCAGGATCGTGCGCACACCATAACTTGCTATACCTGGCCAACTAAAAACAAACTCCACCACAAAGGCGTTACCTATCAGAGACGCGAACTCGAGACCTAATATGGTCAATGGCGCAATGCAGGCGATGCGCAACATATAGCGGAACTGTACCACCCGTTCGGGAATGCCATTGGCGCGTGACGCCTCAATAAAATCACGTCCACTGACTTCGATCATCGATGACCGGGTGATGCGCATAACTTGACCAATACCCCCCGCCGCTAAAGCTATTGATGGTAATAAAATATGGCGCAGAGCATCCCCAAAAACATCCCACCTTTGGTCAATAATGGAATCAACCAATAGCAGCCCGCTATGGGCGGCGCTATATCCCAGTCCCTGATCAATTCGACCAGTCACTGGAAAAAACTGGAGCTTATAGCTTGCCACTAGCTGCAGAATAATTGCCAAAACGAACCCGGGCGTTACCACCCCAATTAACGAAACAATCCTCGATACATTATCAACCCATGTGTCGCGGTAAATCGCAGCAACTACCCCGAGGGGGATCGACAATATAACTTGAAGCACAATGGTAAAAAGAACTAACTCAAATGTTGCGGGTAACGCCTGCATAATGTCATGCATCACCGGCCGACTAGTCAGAAATGACTTACCAAGGTCTCCATGCGCCAAACCGTAAAGATAATTCCACAGCTGAACTACAAATGGATCATCCAGTCCCATTTCCTGCCGCATTTCAAAAACTTGAGTAGCTGTGGCTAAAGGCCCAAGGGCGATCCTTGCAGGGTCTCCAGGGACAATTCTGGCAATTACAAATATCAAAATTGCCAGCCCTAAAAGGACCAGCAGCAATGATATTGCGCGCTTTGCCAAATAAAATAACAATTAACACCCCCACTTCGGCTTACGATCGCAGCTGCGGATGCCAAAAGTGAGAGGGTAAAAAGTCTAATTTCTCCCTCATAGGTATAGTTTTACATCTTTATAAATTATTGCATAGTAACTTCAATAAGTTCCCCACGTTTAGCTACACCAAAAACCCTGAACAAATTAGTGACATGGTACTTGATCGCAGCCTCCGACAGCCCAAGAGTACGCGCGATTTGTTTATTTGATGATCCATTCTGGAGCGTAATTAGAACACGTAGCTGCTGGGTCGAAATACCCAAATTTGAAAACTGCTTTGGTACAATGTAGCTGCTTTGAACTAGCTTATGAATCTGGCGCGCCATTCGCGCCAACTGGCGATGCCCTCGCGCAAACGTACCCACAGCAAGCTTGGCAGAAACCTTGGCAACTACTTCGCGATGCTCCAGAAATATCTCGACCAGGCCCTCGTTGACGGCGATGCGCATCGCCTGCTCTACGTGCTTTCGCATAGCGGTAGTTTTCCTTTCAGCATTAGCGTCTGATGCCTTGATCAATTCGCTAACTACCCGGTAACGGGTGTTATAATTGCTAGCGCGAGAGCTTAATAAAGTTTGTGACGGCTCCATTTTACCAATCACCGTCTCAAAAACTGCTACGCCTATTGCACTGTAAATACCTTGTTGTTTAGCCTCATCAAGCGTGTGGCGTGCCCTCTCACTCCTACCATCTAAAAGATCGATATTGGCCATCACAACGTCTAGGGCAACCGAAAACTCTCCCTGGCTTTGATGGTAATCAATCTGGCTATCTTTGAGAAACTGATTGGCAGCGGCACGCCCTTGTAGGAAATAAATACTCATCGCCGCTATCCGAGAAATTTGAACCGTAATTTCAGCAACGTTTTCAGTTTGAGACAGTTTTTTTCGAATTTGTACTGCACGTTCAGGAATATGTGCCATTTTCCCGTTTTCAAAATCCAGTGCTAGTTGTATGATTTCAAGAGATTCTTTTTCTGATCCATAGCAAACCCCAGCCTTGTCAAAATAGGATATTGCAGCCCGCAAGTGACGACGTGCCATTTTTAGCTCGCCTGTAACAACAGCAATATCCGCTAAGTGCTGATGAATAAAATATTGCAAATAGGGTTGCCTGGCAATTCGATAACTTTCCAGTGCGCGAGTGCCAAAGCTGCGCGCCTCGTCTAGCCGGTTCAGACGGACCAAGATAATGACCATACAATTACAATAGATACCATCAGACAGTGGCTGATTCAGCGGCAAGTAGTTTTGAAGATTCCTCCAACGAGTGATCTTTTCTAAATTCAGATCATTCCCCAAACGGATAGCTACGCCAAGCTCGATCATATCAAATAAATGAGTTTTCCGAAACCTGAACTCTGCTTGATCCAAAATGGCCTGCGCCCGTCGAGCCCATCCCTTTTTCGAAAGATGTTCACAATAGAGTCCAAGAATGACTTCACTGTCCAGATGCGCATTTTTTGGTGCCGCATCAAGGATTACAGCAAGAGAATCGTAACCATACTGAAACGCGTAGTCGATGCCTCCATATACGTTCAATATTTTTTCTGCGCGACCTATGTCTCCATTAGCCAAATAATTACAGATTTTTTTCTCACTGCGAGTCTCATATCTGTAATTAGTCATTGTCCCCACCATGTGAATTTCTTGACAACTGCGCGCACCCATCAAACTAGAGGTTGTCTTTTCGTGCGGTGATAAAGATTACATTCAGATTAGGCTGCGTTACAAATCTAAATATTTGCACATGCCGTATAAATATTTTAAACACTATTATGCGTTTTCAGTCTTACTCTGCCTTTATTATCTTTGATTGTGTTGCTCGGCATCTCAACATGACTTTAGCTGCAAAAGAACTGAACCGGTCAAAAGGTGCTATAAGTTATCAAATAGCAAAGCTAGAAACCGAGCTTGGCTTCCAACTCTTCATACGGGATCACTCAAGATTAGAACTGACAGAGGCGGGGCGAAGTCTATGGCCTGTTTCACAGACTGCCTTAGGCTTAATTGACAGAGAAATTTTCGATCTTCGCGAAGCTCCGGATAGCACAGTGACAATTGGGACGCTGACTTATTTTGCCTCACGCTGGCTATCACCAAGACTAAACCAGTTTGTTGAAACAAACCCCAGTATAAAAGTACGGGTTGAGCCAATCAGTTCAGCCAAGATGCTTAAACTAACCAAAGTTGATTTTGCCATTCTTTGGAGTACGGATGGCTTGCATGAGCAACGGAGTGAACCTCTCCTATCTAGTCGAGTAGCCCCCGCCGCTAACGTTAAAATTGCTACATATGTTAAACAGATAGGTCTTGAAGAAGCAGTTAGAACAATTCCACTTTTGGGAGATGGCTCTGGTGATAAGGGCTGGCGAGCATGGCATACAGCTGCTGGTTTGGCTTATAATCCGACAAGATCTAGTCTAATAATACCAGATTCCAATAATCGAGTGCAGGCGATTATTGACGGACAAGGTTTAGCGTTGTGGGACAATCTGATTGATCACGAAATTTCAGTTGGAACCTTAGTGAGGCTCTCAGATATCTGGATCGAAAAATCTGCTTACTCCATGGTTTTCCCGCATGAAACCCTCACGCCAAGTACAAATATTTTTATCGAGTGGTTGAGAAAAGAAAAATGTATTTAACCTTAATAAGATCATCAGAAAAATTTTGGTTAGTTTAAGCCGTATTGTTGGCATTCCCACTGTCATGGAACCGGTACAAACCAGACAAAGACAACAAAAGCGATGATGGGCGCGGCAATTATGCTTAGGTAGACAAAGGCTCTAAAAAGCAAAAAACGCTGACCTATTTGGCCAGTGTTATTTTACTTGGTTGCGGGAGCTGGATTAAACTTTGGCAGAACACTTTACAAATACTAAGAAAAATGGCCACAAGAATTTATACCACTTAATTTTCTAAAAAACCTAGATTATTACGAAAATTGCATTTTTTACTTATATAATTATAGGCATCCTCAAAGCCATCCAAAGGCACGTAGAGTAGTGGCAAACTTTCAGTCTCCTTGACCTTTAAGACAAATGTGGGAGTATCGCCTTTCAGCATCTGGAAAAGGATATCGCGATGCTCATTGATTTTGAGAACGCAGTCTCAATTATGACGGGGAATTCATAAGTTTCTGAACCTAAAGAAACCAATACCTCTTCATTATGTTTATCAATTCCATCGGTAAAAATTGAAAACTCTGGTTGTGGCGAGCCATTTTGAAAAGCTACATTAAAGTAAATATCTTGATGATATTTGCGGCCTGCATCAGAACTTGGCTGGCTGAATGGATGGGCGGCCATCCAATTTTTGCACAATTTCTGCAAAATAGATCACGGTCCCTGCAACAACCCCTCAAAACTTCTGCAAACGCACTCTCTAGTTATAACCTCACAGGACGCAGCAAGATCCTGTCGAGCAGAACCGATTGTAATACCTCCCAAGCAATTGAGTTCGTAACACCCCGGTGGAACGCTTCCCTCGTTTCCACCGGGGCTAACAGGAAAAGAAACATGAATAATTTTAATCCCAGAACTAATCGGTTTCATAAAGAACTCCCAAATCTCGGACACACTAACGATGAAAAAAACAGCAAGATGTCCACATCTATAGTTGAGCAGTCCAAAGAAAAGACAAATAGGTGGCCAGCTATAAGGTTTGGCCTTGCTGTTTTTGTGTTACTTTCCCTTTCAGCTTTTT
>MDSY01126999.1_pt1 | contig 14750 bp, 9 predicted proteins | sample 811131 | NCBI WGS metagenome assembly MDSY01 (sample SAMN05326643, study PRJNA326480) | marine metagenome | isolation source: seawater | place: Atlantic Ocean: South West | collected 2010 | reverse complement strand
CGATTCAAGTCTCCGAAGCATGGATTTGGAATGAATTGACGAATCTCATATTTGGGGAGGGTGCCTCTACTCTTGGTACTCACAATGGTTGGACGACTCGGATTGAACTGAACCACGTCGCGTTCCCTGGTAGTTTCGATAACATCGCCTTGTATGTCTCTGACGAATGTGCGGGAGTCCATGAAATGATTTTTCTTTCAACCTTAGTAGCGATGACCGAAGGGGTTCCACAAAAACTCAAAATCCGTTCAATCATTGTGATGTGTTCCATCATCTATGTCCTCAACATATTGCGCTTGGTGGTCTTTTACCCTATTGCTGTTGAAGATTGTATGGCTCTACCCAACGATGCTGCTTGCCTCCAAGGTATGTGGAACTGGCACACTTTCGTATGGAAATATGGCTTTTTACTGGTGTTGGTGTCCATGTGGGTAGTTTGGTTCTGGCGCTTTGGTGGCCCTGCACGAACACTTGATGCGAGTGCAGCAGGTGAAGACAAGTGGAGATTGAGGTTTCGAAACAATTGGGACTCAAAGCACTTTTACCTTATTGCTGGAGCCATATTCTTACTGGTTTTTGCCCTATACAACGTCACTTCAAATGCGGATGCCATGGAGGCTAAGGAAACGCTGGATATGTGTTACTTCTCTGAACTTGTTACTTCCGAATGTGGACAGGCACAAAATCGCTGGGATGACGCCATTGGATATGCGTGGTCACTATCTGCATTAGGCATCTTAACACTTGGATTCACAACTGTGATGATTGAGCGACCGGATGAAAATGGTAATTGGCCTGCTCCCACAGTAAAAGAAACTGAAGAGGAAAAAGTAGAATCTGTTCCAAAATCACGTCATCAAATGAAAAAACCTGGTTCTTGGAAAAAGAACTCAGAGGAAGAGTAAGTTCACTCGAAAATCGTTCCAGTCACTCTTTGACCAGCCATATCGTGCTTTTCAAGAGCCTTGATGGCAAGTCCGACCTTACTGGTGTGAATACTGATGAAGGTAGAGCCGTGATCGAAGTGAACATCACCAATTGCCATCTCATCACAGCGGAGAGAGGTTTGGAACCAATTGGCTACTGAACGTGAAGAGCCTGCATCCGATTGGTCAATGTTCAACTGAAGGGTAACAAAACCGAAGACATCTGCAGTTTCTCCGAAGTCATCTTGACGGGCCACAGGGTCCCGATCAATTCCTTCTGGAAGTTCTGGTGTTTCTGTATCAACGATATCTAATCCATATGTCGCCATGATTTTCGAGAGTTGGGGTGCATCGTCACGGGAAACTAAGCTCCAAGCCTCACCCTTTCGGCCAATTCGCCCGGTTCTTCCAACACGGTGTATGAATGAATCCAAATCGACTGGCAAATCGTAGTTGACAACAAGTGTGATTCCATCAACGTCAATTCCACGTGCTGCAACATCGGTTGCAACAATGGTCTTCACTTCACCTTCCTTAAATCGACCAAGAATTCTTTCTCGCTGATTTTGATTGAGGTCTCCATGCAATCCTTCGACAACAAAACGATGTTTGTTTAATCGTTGAACTGCTAAGTCTACCATTCTCTTTGTGTTGCAAAAGATAATCGTTTGGTCAGCATCCTTCATTCGAGACATCAGTCGTCCAAGTGCCCAAAGTTTGTTAGCACGACCGATTTTAATGCTATACATATCAATTGGAGGAATATCTAATTCCTCGGTATTAGTAAGAATGAATTCAGGGTCGTTGGTAAACTCGTGGGCAGCATCAATGATTTCTTGAGGGAATGTTGCCGAAAACAGAAGAGTTTGTTCACGGTTTTTCATCCGCTCAATAACCCACATAATATCGGGGAAGAATCCCATGTCGAGCATTCTGTCAGCTTCATCAAGACAGAAAAGTGAAGGTGATTCAAGATCAATGTGACCTCGTTCGGTCATGTCCATCACTCGCCCAGGCGTCCCAACAATGATGTCAACGCCGCCGCCAAGAGTCTTGGCTTGCTTTTCTAAATCGGTTCCACCGTAAACTGTGAGGATTTGTAAGCCAGTATCACCTTGTAAGTTCCCAAACTCTTCAGCTACTTGATTTGCAAGTTCACGAGTCGGTGTGAGCACCAATGCTTGGAGTTTGCCGGTTGGTTGGCATCGTTCAAGGATTGGAAGACCGAAAGCGGCAGTTTTACCGCTTCCCGTGCGTGCTTGTCCAATAACGTCTCGTCCAGAACGAGCAAGTGGAATTGTATCTTTTTGAACTTGAGTAGCACAATCCCAGCCCATTGCTTCAAGACTGTCAAGGAGGTTTTGGGGAAAGTCCCAAGAGTCGAATCGGGTATTTGTGAACATGTAATCATCTCCGTCTCGGTGTTTCGAGTGGGTCGCCGAGACGGTGGCAACCCAATCGAGTGGAATCAATAGTTGTCGCGCTCAGCGATTTCTGCTTGGAGAATGCCCATCCAATACTTGCGAGCATTGTCTCGGGTAAGTGGTCGACGCATCTGTCGAACATGCTCTAACATGTATTGTCGAAACTTCAAAGATTTGTTTCTGTTAATGCCTTTGGGGGTGATTCCATCCCACAAGCGTTCGAATTGCTCAGCCTTATCATTGAATGCGTCATCCATCATATTCACCTTAAGCAATCGGCCCACTGACACTCCCCTCTTAACCATACCGACATGAGACTGGGGAGAAAAAGAAGCCACAAAGCAATCAGATTCTAGAACAAATCTGTATCATCATCAGAATCTTCATCTTCAAAATCATCATCATACCCCATCATTTCATCTTGGCTGACCGCTCGATACAGTGGAGCAGGTGACGGTTCAGGAGTGGTAGGACTCTGTCCGGATTGATGAAGTTCTTGAGTCTGGGTAGCATCGTTTTTTGGAGACTGTTCATCACTGGTTGAACGTATCGGTTCCAATCCAACACGCTTACCCTGCGATTCTGCGATTTCCCGATCAATTGCAGGAACGGGTGCTGCGGGTGCGAGTTGAGCATTCTTTTGAGCCTCAGTTCCTTCAAGAGATGTGTCAAATACCATTTCTTTGAGAGAGGTAATAATTTTTGGATTTGTTTCGGTGCCAAGTAATTCTTCAGCCATAGTGCGCAGAACTTCTTCTCCGAACAGTCGAGGGAGCAGTTCGATACATGCAGAACGAACCTTGAGGTCTTTTGATTTCGTTCCACGAACGACCAACTCTCTTGCTCGGCCGTGATCGGTATCCAATACTTGAACAGCTTTAATCGCACTCAGTCGAACTTCAGAATCGGAATCTACCAAAGCGCGTTCTGCGAATAATGTGGCGATTCTCGACTCTTTTCGAGCGAGCGTTGGTAAATTTTTAGCAGCCATTCTGCGAACTTCGACTTCAGTGTCATTGAGCGACCATGAAATCAGGTCCCACACTGCTGAATCACCTTTTTTGATGACCTTTCGGAGTAATCCTGTTGCTTTCTTTCGTAATTGCATATCCTCTTCAAGCAAAAGTGAATCGACATGGTCGACCACAACCTCTGGCCATGTTTCACACAAACCGGACAAGCCAGCCCATGCTGCATCACTTCGGTGGCGAATAGGTGAGCGCAACTCGTTTGCTAAAATCGAAGAAACTCCAGATGGGAAAACTGGTGAGGTGACCGTCAAACAACGACTGGCCGCTTTGCGAACATTGACATCGTGATCATCCAACAAGACAGAGAGCCAATCAAACAATTCCTCGGATTTCAAAATGGCTACTTCAGGAAGTACGTCGAGGCAAGCCGCTCGAATCTCTGCTTCATCGGATTCTAAGCCCTGAAGCAGCAACGAATGGGCTTGATGAACACGAGCGCCGTGGAATCTACCCAATGCTCGAATGCCGTGAATGCGGTTGAGGGAAAGGGTCTGATCTTTCCAGCGTACTGATGCCGTCTCGACATCACCTCGAGCAAGTGCTAGAACATCGTCATCTGAAAGCGAAACCCAAGGTCCCGATTCAATCTTGATTTTCTTCTGTGATTTTCGTTGTTTAGCAACAGCGATTGGGAGACCAGTACGAGGGTCTCGGGCTACATATTCTCGCGACAAACTTTTCTCCTCCGTTGGGCGCATACCGCCCGAACCAATGAATCTATGCTTCATGCACCATCAACTTACATTGACAGTTCTTGAAGTCTCACCATGTGTTCCCAATCGTCAAAGGGTAAATGTATTCAAGCGACAGCATTAGCAGCAATCATGGGCAATGGTTCGCATCGTGCACTCATACCTGCGATGGTGATGGTAATACTCATGCTAGTCACACCTATGCAATCACTACTCACGATACAAGAGAACACACCTCTTTTTGAAGAAAAAGACAGTGCTAAAACCCTTCACATGGATGTTGATTTCAATGAATCCGATGGTTTCACACCGAGTAATATAACCATTGAACAAGCAACCGGTGAAGCAGTCTTAGACCATCCAGTAATCACTTGGCAAGGAATGACCAATTCTGGACTCCTGTTTGCTCGCACAGGTGCATGTGCAGTTCATGTCCCATCGACTGACCAAGTGTTGCTGATGGGTGGGCGAGCAGATCCAAACCCCATGCAATCAGGTGATGAGGTCGAAACAAATGTTGTCGAATTTTATGATATTGCAAACTCAACATGGGCGCCGAGTGATGAAAGTATGCCGTTTACTCAGATGTATTTTGGCTGTAGTTACGTCGACGAAAAAGTGTATACGATTGGCGATTACCATCCATACAACACCCCTGAGATTCGTTCGGAGGGCACTGTCCAAATCCTCAATACCAGCAATGATACTTGGATTGAAGGCACCTCAATGCCAAGCGGCAAGGCTGTTGGTCTGGCTGGAGTCGACAATGTTGGTGACTTCATCTATGTCGCAGGTGGCGTCAGTCGGAAAGACCGATCGGATACCACTGACCGACTCATGCGCTACAACACCAATACTGATACGTGGGATGAAATGGCAAATATGAGCGTTGCCCGACATTCCTTTTCATTGGTTGAATACCATGGCAAGCTGTATGCACTGGGAGGCATAAGAACTACATTTGACCCGACGCAGAATCAAAATGTTTCCTCTCCATCGAACCATACAGAAGTCTATGATGTATTGACAAATACTTGGGCGAATCATTCTGTCTTACCGTTTGAAATCGCAGCATATGCAGCAACGATTCACAACGATGAAATCATAATTTCTGGCGGGATTACTGGAACTGGGTTCAACGTTCAGTCAAATGATGTGAATGGATACAATCCACTTACTGGCGTGATGAGTACCCACGGTCAACTTCCGGTGGACATGTTCGACCACACCGTTACGAGCACTAATGGCTCGATTATATTTGCTTCAGGAGATACCTCATATTATCGATTCTCAACTTGGGCCACAAATTATCACGACAGAACTGAGTATTTTGAAAACCCGATAGCGCATGATGGTTGGCTAACATCCGATGTATTGGACTTACGTCAAACGGTTCGTGGTACATCATCACTTACATGGCTAGAGTTTTCGGGGCAAACTCCAACCGATACAGAACTTAATTTGCAATATAAAATTGGACAAGATGCAAGTTTACTCGGAACCTCAAACTGGCTTCCAGTTGGACCTCAAAACCTCTCAGAGTTTTTCCAAGTTGGAAATCATTCACTGATGTCAAATGGTAAAGAAAACTCCTTTTTCCAATATCGAATTCAATTCAGTACAAGCGAGCTGAATCACTGGAATATACCGAGCCTTGACTTTGTCAAGGTGTATTCTGAAGAATCAACTTTACTCGGACAGCCTCCAATTTCATTCCACCCAAATGCTGCTCCGATTGATGTGGTCTCTTTTCATTCATCATATGCCGCGAATTCCAGTTATGCTTTACTCTTGCATTCAACCAATAGTGACGGATTTATTCTACCAAATTCTAATGCTGCTGAAATAGTATGGGACCCTGAAATGAACACATTTACGATGAATGATCCGGATGGAATATTGAAACAAAGCGACATCAGTGTCTCCGAAGTATCGTCCTCTCCTGATGGCGATGAGATCAAGTGGAGTCTGGCTGTCGACGAAGGATTACCCAGTGACTATCTTGCACTCGAAGTCCAAACGCATGGCCTCCATGACACCAACTATAGAAGTACAGACATCATCAATATTGAAAATATACTTGATGTTCACATTGTTAGTTATTCTTCAACTTTCTCCAGCCAAGCGGGTCTTGAAGTCAATACTGGAGAAGTATTCCCCGATGGAGCCGTTTTCGATGTAACCGTTGATCACAGTTTCAATTCTACCGGTTCTCGACTCCTCTATGGATTGATCGAAGCACGCTTGCACATCGATGTTGAAAGTCCGAACAACGGTTGGTTCAACACTACTGGTGAATGGTTTACCCTTCAAACTGGGTTTGAGACCTTGAGTAGCCTAGCCTTGCCGAATTCCAGTTCTGGCGATGCGCACATGTGGTTAGAAGCACGAACTCAGGATGACTTTGTGTTGAATGTCAACCCATCAATGAAACAATTTATTCTCAATGTCGATGCACCTGTTCAAATGAGTACTACTCCACTTTCGGGCACATACATCAACGAAATGTCGAGTCGTAATGTGGAATTTGAATTTTATGATGTAGGTGGTTTTAGCAACGATACAGTTCAAGCCAGTGTTTGGATTGAAGCGCTTCATGACAGTAATTCTGATGGCCAATATTCACTTGCTGAAGCAATTCCAGCACCCCTAAGTTTTGCTAATATTGGTGACTCGTGGGTCCTGAACCTCACAGTCAATGACACAGCGAATGCAGACCACCAAATGGTTCACGTTATTCTTGAGGGGAATAATCGAGCAGGAAAGAATCTTCGCGACATCACTCAATCTCCTGGAAACGGTCTGATATCTTGGATGAGTCGGACACCTCAAAAGGCGAACGTCTCTTTGGTTGAACCTCTTTTCGATACAACGATGTTTGGTGAACAACGCCTTGAACCAACAGGCAATATTGGCTGGAAGGGAATTGTAAGTGACAGTAACAACCTTTCGGATATCGCTCAGGTTCGACTTGAACTTGGAAATGATGAAAGTCTTGGAATGCGATACAACACCAATCTTGACACATGTGAAGAAATGGATGCTCGGATTCGAGTGGATTTTTCGTGTTATGCTACTGTTGAAAACGACAGTTTTGTGATCTACTTTATCGGTAAAGTGAGTTGGACTTTTGTCAATTCAGCTCTTGATGCTGGCTATCTTGAAGTCCAAGTGGATGATTATGATGGGACAAATGAGTTTGGTTTCCAAGACCAGTGGGTATTACAGCGTCAAATGACCATTGAAATCGAACCACTTGCCGACATTGAAGGTCCAGTTCAAGGAGAACTCAACACTGGATGGAGCATGATTTCTGGTGAAAAAGTCCAACTGAATGCCTCGATAACACATCTTGTCAGTAATTCATCCTACAATGGCTATGTGTCAATCTTCTGGCGAGGAAAGATTCAGAATGATTTTTTCTCAAGCAGTTTCTCCGCAGAAGTGATTGATGGGAAACTATCGACACAAATCCAAACGCCAATGGGTTCAGGACTTTGGCACCAAACGGTCTTGGAGATTTGGGACCCCTATGATGCTGAAAAACTCTTCACGACTGAATTACCGAACATGGTATTGGATGGCGAGGCTCCAATGCTCTTGCCCTCGACCCTAACAGTGGGCGTTTCACGCTACCACTTGGACAATGTAGAAATTGGAGTCAATATTGCTGAGGCAAATTCTTGGAGTGAAAACCTGACGCTCAACTGCCAAATACAAGCGCTCGACTTTGAATGGCCCGTCATAACTCTGAGTCGAGAATCAACAACCGTCTTCAATGGCAAGACAATGTTCAGTTTCGTCTATAATTTTGCTGAACAAGGTGACCCTTCGACTCTTTCTACACAATCAAGCATCGCTTGCTGGGCGAGTGGAAGTGATGATGCGGGATGGGTGCTCAGTGCACCAGACGGCAATTCAGCAAACAATCCTTGGCTGATTTCTACTCTCAGTGATGTAGGTCCCGACCTTGCCATCAGTTCTGTAGAATTTGAAGGTGATGCAAAACCTGGTTCTACGCTAAGAATGGAGATGAAAATTCTTAGTTCCGGTGAACGGATTGAAGTACCTTTCAATATCTCGATCAGTATTGTTCAAGGCGAGAAGTCAACAATAGTCGCTCGTGAATCCCTTACTGGGATTTCTGAGAACACCGCAGTCAATATTCGCAGCACATTGACTGTGCCTGAAGGTGAATGGACCTTGGCCATAGAAGTTGACCCTGAACAAGAAATATGGGAACTAAGTGAAATCAATAACCTTTGGACTCGGAACTATTCGAGTCAAAGTGATGGCATCTCTAGTATACTCATTGCAGCATCCGCTGGGGGCGGGATACTGGTCTTGATTGGCCTCTCCGTAATCGTACTTCGAATGAGAAAAGTCGATGAAGAAGAAATTGGAAAAAGTCAGTCAAAACCACTCAGTGGACCACCACAACGTACCGGTGAAGTAAAGAAAGCGCCATCAAATCTCAAGGGACCACCACCCAAAGCCCCAGATTCAAACCAACAAGCAGAAATGGAATCTGTTCCTGAAACATCTCACTTACCGGAAAGAGGTACATCGGTCTCAGATTATACACAATTACCGGGTGGAGGAGATTATCAGTATGAGAGTGGACAAACGATCTACTCAGGTTCAGTATGTGGCACATGGAAACAAAACTCTGACGAATCCTTCACGCGAACCCAATAATGCCAATGCTTAACTTCTTGAAGTGTAAGTTGGTGTTACATCCATGGCGAGTGAGGATGTCGAAGATGTTCGAAGAGTTCTCGCCATCTGCTTTCGTGACGGAGAAGCGCTTGATGCCTTAGATGTCGAACGTATCCTTTCCTTTGACATGGAGTGGGTGAACCCTGATGAGGCTGAGAAGGTAGTTCAAGCATTGATCGGTCAAGGTTGGCTCAGTGGAGAAGAACATGCACTCAGACCGACAGTTTCTCTGAACGATGTTCAATCACCTCTCGGATGGTTTCCTCGACCTTCACGACTCCTCCACCCAGTCCATGCAACTGAGCGTCAGGAACAACCGACTCCAAGTGAGCCAAAGCCGGTAGCCGAAACTCCTTCACCGGCTAAAGCTCAACCACTGAACCATTCTTCTAACTCGAATGACCCACGGGCGAAACTAACCCAGCGGCTTTCCAAATATATCTCAAAAGCATCGGGGATTTCTCTTGAAGAAGTCGAACGGCGAGCGAAGAGAAAAAATCAAGCATTACAATACGCCAGCACATGGATGTGCTTGGCACTTGTAGCAAGAGAGCAAAATCTTTCGATGAAAGAAATTACAGATGCGCTCGCAACTGTATAATCAGCCTTCAATGATGGTTCCATCATCGATTTCAAGAACTTCTTCCTTATTTCGTGCTGAGAGTTCAACGAGAACTGGCAAGAGGAGAAGGGCAAGAAGCAATGAGAAGAAGACAGTTACTGCAGTTATCAAACCGAAGTCTTGTATCACTGGCATTGGAGAAAACAGCAAGACGAGGAATCCAAAAGCAGTGGTAAGTGCACTCATAATCAAAGCCACACCTGTGGTAGAAAGCGCGGCTCGTAATGCCTCCCAATGCGAATCTCTTCGAGCGAGTTCGACTTCGATTCGCCGCCACATGTGGATTGAATAATCGATTCCTATACCGATGGTTAACGCTGTGACCATCACGGTGAGAACGTTCCATTTCAACCCAAGAAGGAACATTGAGCCAGCGACCCAAAGTGATGCCAAAGCGACTGGTAAAAGTACAACCAAAGCAGGAACTACACGCCGAGTTAAGGCCAGTAAAACAAGCATCGATACAAAGAGAGAAATCGTAGTGGATTTGATTTGGGAAGCATTCAATCCATCGAGCACAGTTTGTAAAATTACCAGATCACCGGTGACATGTAAGTTGGCATGTGATTCAAGATTGTAACGAAGTGTACCCGTGTTTGTGGTGCTGCCAAGTTGTTCCTCTATGTTATTGATGACGATTTGTGATTGAGCTGAGGTTGATGCTTCAACTCGAATTTCTGTTCTCAAATATTTGATTTCTCCATCCACCAAATAGACTGTCTGTTCGATACGCTGAGCCCATGTTTCACCAGTCAATGCATCGGCAACCGTTTGATTCGAGGAAAGGTCGGTGAACACAGATGCGAGGTTAAGATTAACCAAATTATTCTGCATGTAAACATCACCAGCAAACACTTCTAAATTATGCACTTCGCCAAAGGTGGAATTACGTAAAATTGCATCTCTAAGAACCACATATGGACCCTCATAGGAAGGGGATGCAGGGGTGTCATCAGTACCAACTACATCGTGATTTGTTTCCAAATCCTTGTGCAAGCCCCTCAACTCATTGAGCATTAAGGAATCACCAGGAATGCTCGAAGATTCCTCAACTGGTTCAAAGAGAATGTAAATCAATTTCCAACCTGCACTGTCGTAACTGTCAGCCATATCTTCTCGAACTTGCATAATCTCCATGTCAGGATCCACAAAGTCGGCCAAATCGAAATCTGTTTCAAGAGATAATGCACCGAATATTGAAATTCCAGAGATAAGTATAGTGACAAGTATAACCGATACCTGTTGCTTTTGCTGAACACCGACAATAGCGGTAACCAAACCAGGCATAGTTATCGCTTGATTCGCTTGAACTGTAGACACTTTCTTACGAACGACGTGAAGGGCGCCAACAACTACTGTTGAAGAGACGAAGGCGCACAGAACCCCGAATGCAAGTGCATAACCGAAGGTTGCGATTGGTGGTAACGGAGAAATCACATTGGCTAGGAATGCAGCAACAGTAGTAACAACCGCTAATGAAAGCGGCACTGAAAGTCGAGCACATGCACGCAACCATGCTTCAGCGGGGTCTTCTTGCTCTTTTTGGATTGCAGAATAAGCACGCTGTAAATGAATCGCATAGTCAATGCCTAAGCCGAGAACCAAAGGAGCAACTGCCACTTCAAGAGCCGTGAAACGGACACCAAGATAGTTGAGAACACCGTAAGTCCAAATTAACGCAAAGGAGAGTCCGATAAGCGGAAAGGCAACATCATTCAGCGAACGGAAAGCAATTGCTAAAAGAACAACAACGACCAAGAGTGCCAGAACGACGAGTAAAGCCAGATTATCAAAAGTGCCTTGGTCGATATCATAGGATATCAAATCTAGAGACGCAACGCCGTAAGTCAGTTCCGAGGATTGTGAAAGTTCTGCAAATTCTGTACGGAACTGATCTTGAATGACTTTTCTCTTTTCCTCGTCCAAGTCTGGATCGATTTCTAAGACCCAGAGTGTTGAAGATGCTGTTGGAGCAGCATCACCGGTGCCATTCTTGAGATATTGGCAACTCGCATCGATATTCAGATCGGAATGAAGGAGCGCAGAAGAAGCATAACGTGCAGCGGAAAGAAGTTGATCATCAGCAGTCAATGAGCATACGGTATCTTCCTCGAATAAAAGGTCGAGAATTTCACCCCATGTCTGAACTGCATCCAATGAAGTGCCATTGGCTTCTTCATCAAGAGCGAGTTGAACAATTCCTGGCGCTGTAGTCCAGACTGCAACCGCACCTTGGCGTTTAGAAGACTCATTTTCCATGTGCAAAAGATGACCATTCATCACCTGCAAGTATTCTATAGAAAGAACATTTGAACCATCATCTGCTGAAACATGAACGAATAATGGTCGTGCTTCGTTCGGGAAGAATTGGTGAATTTCATCGTGTGCATCTCGAGATTCTGATTCAGGTGCAAAGTCTGCTAAGTCGGTATTGAAAGTAGGAGGAGAGACAACCAAATGCACACCTAAAGCGACGGTTAGCAGGGTGACGATGACAAGAAATGCAGGAGCTATTCGTTGGAATGCAGATGACCATCCGGCCATCCGTTCTTCCAAAGAGGTAGTATCCATTGTTCTCGCGACGCCAAGACACTAAAAAAGAAACGGGGTCGAATGTTCTCAAGAAGTGCCTTTCCTGCCGATTTTAATTCCACCCTTTGATGATTTTTCGACCCTGGCTCAGAGTATCAGAGGGAGAAGGTTCAAAACAAGGTGGCAGGTCGCAAGAACGATTGGAATGCCTGTTAAAGTCCTCCTCAGTGAAAAGAATGAACTGCGATTGCGTGTCATTGGTGAAAGCCATACCGCTTTGCAAATGCTTCGTGAACGCCTCAACAGCAGCTCAAAAGTGGAATATGCAAACTATTTCCCTGGACACCCTGAATTGGATGATCCTGAATTTTACATTCGAACCACTGGTAAAAATTCGTCTGAAAAGGTCTTGAAAGAGATTGTATCCGGACTTGCTAAGGAATTCTCAAGCATCAGCCTCTAAATGGGGTGTTGATTTGACTACGTGGACGGATTCTCTCGCAGAATCCATAGGGCTTGACGGTTATGCTACTGATACTCAAGGTATCGGAGGCGTTCTGAAAGCAAGAGTTGCTGATTTTCGTGTTGAAGAGATCTCGACAACCGTCCATTTAGATAACCGAGGGAGATTCACCGTTGCCAAAATCATGCTCACTAACTGGGAGACAAACAGATTTTGCAACACTTTAGCTAAAGCCCTCTCAATCCCTCGTAATCGTATCTTTTTTGCAGGAACAAAGGATAAGCGAGCAATTACACAACAATTGTTTGTTATCGATGCTCCCCAAGCCAAAGTAGCAGCAGTTGAGATTCCTGATGTGGACATAGAAGTTCTTGGAAGAACACACCAAAAAATCGGATTTGGAAATCATCGCGGAAACCGCTTCACTATCGTGATTCGAGGATGCGCTCATGAAGATGGAACTCCAATGTCAGTAGAAGATGCTTTGAGTGAAGTGGAGGGAATTCAACAAGAAATGGCGCTCAAACTCGGCGAAGGAGCTTTCCCTAACTGGATTGGACCTCAGCGATTTGGTGCTGGACGACCGGTCACTGCTGAAGTCGGCAAACACGTGACATCAGAAGATTGGAAGCAAGCTGCGCTCACCTACATCTCAATGGCAGGAGAATCAGAAAACGCTGATGTTGCTGCATTCCGTGAACATGTTCGCAATAACGGGCCAACAGAAGAAGGCCTTGAACTGGCTCCTAAGTGGCTCGGGTTTGAGAGAAAGATGGTCGAACATCTCCTCAATCGACCTGACGATTACATTGGGGCGTTCCGAAAGTTACCAGGTAATCTTCAGTTGATGACCATTCACGCCTTGCAATCAGTGGTATTCAACAAATCACTCCATGCGAGACTATCTGAAAACCACCCAATCAGCACCCCAATTGAAGGAGATTACGTTGGCCGCATCGATGAAAAGGGTCAATTGGATGCTTCGAGTTGTGTCTTGGTTGAACAAAGAACACTCCCTCGTATTATTCGCAATTGTGAACTCGGTCGATTGGTACCCACTGGACCACTTCCAGGGAGTGAAATTCAAACCTGTGATGGATTGGCAGGAGATCTCGAGAAAAAAGTCATCGAGCAGATGGGATTAGAGAATGTCAGTTGGAAAGTAGAAGCGATTCCGCGACTCTCTACCCGTGGCACTCGTAGATCCTTGGTAACCAGTTTCAATGAAATGAGTGTTGACAGTGTTCCAATCGCAAACGATGACTCAATGGGTGAGCGTTGGAAGAGCGGACCATTAGACAACAGCCGTTGGCACCCTGAAGGAGCATGCATCCGATTTAGATTTGTTCTTTCATCAGGAAGTTACGCAACGACCCTGTTGAGAGAGTTCATGCGTTGTCCATTACACCAACTGTGAGTGTTGGACTCAAAGAAGACCCATTGAAAGGACTTCGATTTCTCCAACTCCGGGGATTTGTGAAATTTTGCCTTCCAAAGCATCTGCTAGACCTTCGCCGTCATTCATGACGACATGGATTTGAACAAATTTGAGTCCGAAAGCCAAAGGCTTGACTTCAACAGATTGGACGTCATAAATGTCGTCACTGAGACCATGAACCGCTGTAGCGATTGCGTCAGCATCTACATTTTCAGTATCAGCATCAGGATTGATTTTGTATGTCATTGCTACCATGCCCATGATCTCACCTCAGGGCCCCTGGTATTGACAATTAGGACAGGTGTAAATTACACCTTGATTGCGGCATCGTGGACTGCGCCCGATAGCATGGTTGCAACTTGGGCAAGGGAATGATGTGGAACCGGTTTCTTCAAGAGGGACTCCAGAAGATGTACAATTTTTTGCTCTTTCACTCATAATAGGTCCTCAGGAACAAATGGCCCACGCCCTCCCCTTCTTTATGCTTGCGTGCATAATCACCTCTGATTTACAGTGTGAAACGACTCTTAACAACTGCCAATAGCCCAAAGCAGTCAGCGACCAAGTAGGCTTAATCGCCCCTTACGACCAGTGCTTACTACAAGTTCACCTTTCCTTTCACGGCACCACCCCGATTCAAACGAGACGATGTCACCGACCTGGACACGCTGTATTTGCTCTCCCCACAGCACCACGCCGACAAGGCCAGTCTCATCTCGTCCGCATGCGGCAGCCACGGGCCCGACATAATGTTCGGAATAGACCATTCGTTGAGGATAAATTCGTAGCAAGACCAATTCAAGACGGTGAATCGGTTGGTTAGCTCTCAGCTCAGATATCTTTTGTCGACTGTTCGTTCTTCTCTGGTTGTGTTCAGACCTTTGGGTGTTATGCTCCATAAGG
>MDSY01016720.1_pt1 | contig 14750 bp, 16 predicted proteins | sample 811131 | NCBI WGS metagenome assembly MDSY01 (sample SAMN05326643, study PRJNA326480) | marine metagenome | isolation source: seawater | place: Atlantic Ocean: South West | collected 2010 | reverse complement strand
CATTAACATCTTTTGCTGTAATACTCATTTTAAGTAGATTTAAGATTTAAATTCTTCTTTATTATCTTGAGATTCTTCTTCCTTAGCTGCCTCTTCTTTAGCTAATTTCTCTTTTGCAGCTTCTTCCTTAGCTGCTTTTTCTTGAGCAATTTTATCTTTAGAGTCTTTTCTCTCCCCTAATCCTTCTTTTATAGAATCACAAAGGGTAGAGACTACTAAATCAATAGATTTAGTTGCATCATCATTTGATGGGATAATAAAATCTATTCCTTCAGGACTAGAGTTAGTATCTACCATAGCAAATATTGGAATATTTAAGTTTTTAGCTTCTGCTAAGGCAATATGTTCTTTTTTAACATCAACAATAAAAATTGCTGCAGGTAGTCGATTCATATCTGAAATACTACCAAAAATTTTGTCAATTTTATCACGCTTTCTAGTTAATTGTAATCTTTCTCTTTTTGACATTGTATCAGCTGTACCATCCTTCATCATTTTGTCGATTGATGTCATCTTCTTGATGGTTTTTCTTGTAGTTTTAAAGTTGGTTAATAACCCTCCAGGCCATCTTTCTGTAATAGAAGGCATATTGACTTCTTCAACTTTAGTTGACATTATTTCTTTGGCTTGTTTTTTGGTTGCTACAAAAAGAATTTTTCTACCGGACTTTGCAATTTGTTTCATTGCACTTGACGCTTCTTCTAGTTTAATTAAAGTCTTATTTAAATCTATTACGTGAATTCCTTTTTTTTCATCAAAAATGTATGGAGACATACTTGGATTCCACTTTCTTTTTAAATGTCCAAAATGCACTCCGGCATTCAACATTTGTTCAAAAGTTACTTTTGTCATATTTGTTTACTTTCTTGTTACTGTATTATCAGCAGGTAAATAGTAGCAAATTATTTGATCTATATACCTTAGATACTAAACTATGCACCCTGGTGCATTTATTAAAATTATCTTTTACTAAATTGAAATTTCTTTCTTGCTTTAGGTTGTCCTGGTTTTTTTCTTTCAACCATTCTAGGATCCCTAGTCATTAGTCCCTCAGCTTTGAGCAGCGGTTTATAATCTTCATTAATTTCTACCAATGCTCTAGAAATAGCTAATCTAATCGCTTCGACTTGACCTGTAGATCCACCACCATTTACATTGATAGTAGCATCATACTTTCCTTTAGTGCCTGTTAATTCAAATGGTTGGAAAATTTTATATTGCAAAACGTCAGTTGTGAAATAGTCTTTATGATCTCTTTTATTAATGGTGATTTTTCCTTTACCACTTTTTAGATAAATTCTTGCTACTGAAGATTTTCTTCTTCCTAATTTGTTTATTACGGACATTAAATATTAATTAAGTTCTACTTTTTTTGGTTTTTGAGCTTCTTTATTATGAGTGTCACCTACAAAAACATGTAGATTTCCAAATAATTTTCTTCCCAATCTATTTTTAGGTAACATTCCTTTAACAGCTTTTTCCAATAATCTCTCTGGGAACTTTTTTAACATGGAAGAAGCATTTATAGATCTTTGTCCACCTGGGTAACCAGTGTGTCTAATATATTCTTTATTTTCCCACTTATTTCCTGATAAAGTGACTTTTTCAGCATTTATTATAATAACATTATCTCCACAATCTACATGAGGAGTGAAGTCTACTTTATGTTTTCCTCTTATTAATCTGGCAACTTGGCTTGCTACTCTACCAAGAGGTTGACCATCGGCATCTACTAATAACCATTCTTTGTTTACGGTGTCTCTATTAGCTGAAATTGTTTTGTAACTTAAATGACTCACTTTTATAATGTTATTTAATTAATGGGCTGCGAAGATATGATATAATTTTGATTCTAACAATTGAGAACTTAAATATTTAACAAGAAGTGCTAAATAACATTTAATTGCTTACCTACTTTTACAAAAGCTGAAATTGCTAAATCCAAATGCTCTTTCGTGTGAGCCGCAGAAATTTGGGTTCTTATTCTCGCTTTTCCTTTTGGAACAACAGGATAGAAAAAACCAACAGCATAAACGCCTTGTTCCAAAAGCATATCAGCAAATTTTTGAGAAAGAGCGGCATCATAAATCATAATTGGAATGATTGGTGAATCACCAGCTTTAATGTCAAATCCTGCTTCAATAATTTTCTTTTTAAAATATGAAGTATTTTTTTCGAGTTGATCTCTAAGTTTAGTACTTGAAGAAAGGATTTCAAAAACCTTATTTGCTGCTCCAACAATTGAGGGAGCTAAAGAATTTGAAAATAAATAGGGTCTTGATTTTTGCCTTAACATTTCAATAATTTCTTTTTTGCCAGTAGTATATCCTCCCATTGCGCCACCTAACGCTTTACCTAAGGTTCCAGTAATAATATCAACCCTGTCCATAACATTATGATATTCTGGAACTCCTCTGCCTGTTTTTCCAATAAAACCTGCTGAGTGACATTCATCTGTCATCACTAAAGCGTCATATTTATCGGCTAAATCACATATTTCATCCATTTTAGCAATATCTCCATCCATTGAAAATACTCCATCAGTTACAATAATTCTGTTTCTACATTCTTGCGCATCAATAAGTTGATTTTCTAAATCTTCCATATTGCTGTGCTGATACCTAAATCTTTTAGCCTTACAAAGTCTCACTCCATCAATAATTGAGGCATGATTTAATTCGTCAGAAATAATAGCATCCTCAGCTCCAAAAAGAGGTTCAAAAAGTCCTCCATTTGCATCAAAAGCTGCTGCGTACAAAATAGTATCCTCAGTGCTGTAAAAATCAGCAATTCTTTTTTCTAATTCTTTGTGAATATCTTGAGTTCCACATATAAATCTTACAGAAGACATGCCAAAACCATGAGTTTCTAGAGCTGATTTAGCAGCATTTACCACCTCAGTATTTGAAGAAAGACCTAAATAATTATTGGCGCACATTATTATTACTTCCTTATCTCCTTCTACACGTACACTTGCTCCTTGAGAAGAAGTAATAACCCTTTCTTTTTTGAAAAGACCAGATGATTCAATACTTGTAAGTTCTTTTTTTAATTGGTTTTTAAGAGATCCATACATAATTATACGATTCCTTGATCAATCATTGCGTCAGCAACTTTAACAAAACCAGCAATATTTGCTCCTTTTACATAATCAATATAGCCATCTTCTTGCTTACCAAATCTAACACACTGCTGGTGAATATCAAGCATTATATTATGTAATTTCTCATCCACTTCTTCTCTTGTCCAATTATATCTTAAGGAGTTTTGAGACATTTCTAAACCTGAAGTTGCAACACCTCCTGCATTGGAAGCTTTACCTGGAGAAAAAAGAATCTTATTTTCTGTAAAAAAAGATATAGCCTCAGGACTGCATGGCATATTCGCTCCCTCAACAACAGCAATACATTTATTTTTAACAAGTAATTGAGCATCTTCCTTTTTTAACTCATTTTGAGTAGCACAGGGTAATGCTAAGTCTACATTAACATCCCAAGGAGACTTAGATTCATGAAAAGATGCTTTAGGATATTTTTTAATATATTCTGAAATTCTTCCTCTTTCAATATTTTTTAGATTCATAATCCAAGATAACTTTTCAGTATCTATCCCATCTGAATCATAAATATATCCCTTTGAATCGCTCATAGTAACTACTTTAGCTCCAAGTTGTATACACTTTTCACAAGCAAATTGTGCTACATTACCTGAACCAGAAATAGATACAATTTTATTCTTTAAATTATCTTCTTTTGTATTAAGCATTTTTTCTGCAAAATAAACAACACCATATCCTGTTGCCTCTGGTCTAATTAAAGATCCTCCCCAATTTATTCCCTTACCTGTTAAAACACCTGTAAATTCATTTCGCAACCTTTTATATTGACCAAACATATATCCGATTTCTCTCCCCCCTACTCCAATATCTCCTGCTGGAACATCAGTATTTGGCCCAATATGTCTTGAAAGTTCAGTCATAAAGGATTGACAGAACTTCATTACTTCGTTATCAGATTTACCTTTAGGATTGAAGTCTGAACCTCCTTTGCCACCTCCCATGGGAAGTGTTGTTAAAGAGTTTTTAAAAATTTGTTCGAAACCTAAAAATTTTAAAATTGACAAGTTAACAGATGGATGAAATCTAAGTCCTCCTTTATATGGTCCAATCGCAGAATTGAACTCAACTCTGAAACCTCTATTAACTTGAGGCTCCCCAGAATCAGAAATCCAAGGGACTCTAAACTGAATCACTCTTTCTGGTTCAACAATTCTTTCTAGGATTTTCGCTTTCTTATATTTAGGATTTGACTCTATGAAAGGAATTACTGTTTCTACAACTTCTTCAACCGCTTGAATGAATTCTGGCTCATGGCTATTTTTTGATTCTAATTCTTTCATAAAAGAATCAATTAGATGTTGATATTTGGACATTTTACAGTGTGTTTTTTAAAAGATTTACCCAAATGTATGGAATTTTATTCTTTCATTTTGTGGAATGTTAATCAATTTATTCTATGATTTAGATAAAACAAAATATAATCGTTTAAGTAAGATACATAAATTAGATTATGATTAAGTCTACATATGACACAAAGCCAGTAAAAAAACTAGAAAAAGATAATTTTTATTATTCTAAAGAAGGTTTAATTATTTTTACCAAAAAATATCACTTAAATCGAGGCTACTGTTGCGAAAGTAAATGCAAACATTGCCCTTATGGTTTTGATAAATAATATTGGTTTAAAGTTTAAAAATGTCATATTTTAAAAAATTAATTTCTTTAGGAATACCTGATAAATTACCCGATTTCAAACCAAGAATACCCAACCTTAGTCATGCTCCAAATAGAATTGATTCTTTATCTAAAAAAGAAAAGGCATTAGCTCTCAAAAATGCTTTAAGATATTTCCCTAAAAGCCAGCATAATATATTAGGAAAAGAATTTTCTGAAGAACTAAATAGTTATGGTAGAATTTACATGTACAGGTTTCAACCAGATTATAAAATATTTGCTCGACCGATTCATGAATACCCAGGTAATTCTATACAAGCGAAATCAATTATGTTAATGATTCAAAATAATTTAGATCCTTCGATAGCTCAACATCCCCAAGAGTTAATAACCTATGGAGGAAATGGTTCAGTTTTTCAAAATTGGGCTCAATATCTTCTTACAATGCAATATTTATCAAAAATGCAGGACGATCAAACCTTAGTTATGTATAGTGGACATCCGCTAGGTCTTTTTCCTTCTAATGTTAATGCTCCAAGAGTTGTTATTTCTAATGGAATGATGATTCCTAACTACTCAAAACCAATTGATTGGGAAAAATACAATGCTTTAGGAGTTACTCAGTATGGACAAATGACTGCAGGATCTTACATGTATATAGGTCCTCAAGGAATTGTCCATGGAACCACCATTACAGTACTCAACGCATGCAGGAAAATAGACGCTAATGGGCCTCATGGTAAATTATTTGTTACTGCTGGACTTGGAGGAATGAGTGGAGCTCAACCAAAAGCTGGAAATATTGCTGGTGTTATTTCAGTTACCGCAGAAATTAATCCTAAAGCGAGCTATAAAAGACATGAACAGGGCTGGGTTGATGAAATCATAAGTGATTTAGACAAATTGTGTGAGCGTGTAAAAAATGCCAAAGAATCTAAAGAAGTTGTTTCAATTGCTTATGATGGTAATATTGTGGATGTATGGGAAAAATTTAATAAAGAAAATATTTACATTGATTTAGGCTCAGATCAAACATCACTTCATAATCCATGGGCAGGAGGATATTATCCAGTGGGATTAACTTTTGATGAATCAAATAAACTTATGACATCAGATCCGAATCTATTCAAAATAAAAGTGAAAGAATCATTAATAAGACATACTAATGCTATCGAAAAACATACTGAACAAGGGACTTATTTTTTCGATTATGGCAATGCATTTTTACTGGAAGCTTCAAGAGCAGGTGCTGATATAATGAAAAGTGATAAAGTGACTTTTAAATATCCATCTTACGTACAAGATATTATGGGGCCTATGTGTTTTGATTATGGATTTGGCCCTTTTAGGTGGGTATGTACATCTGGAAAGGCTTCAGACTTAAAAATGACTGATGATATTGCATGTTCGGTTTTAAAAGACTTATTAAAAGATGCTCCAGTTGAAATTCAACAACAAATGAAAGATAATATTCAATGGATCAAAGGAGCACAAGAAAATAACTTAGTTGTGGGTTCTCAAGCTCGCATACTTTATGCAGACTCTGAAGGCAGAATAGCCATTGCAAAAGCTTTTAATAAAGCCATTAAAAAAGGAGAAATTTCTGCTCCAATTGTTCTTGGTAGAGACCATCACGATGTTTCTGGAACCGACTCGCCATATAGAGAAACTTCTAACATATATGATGGCTCATCATTTACAGCTGACATGGCTATTCAAAATGTAATAGGAGATTCTTTTAGAGGCGCAACCTGGGTAAGTATTCACAATGGTGGAGGAGTAGGATGGGGTGAGGTTCTAAATGGTGGATTTGGACTAACTATTGATGGTTCTCCAGAATCTGAAGATAAACTTAGCAATATGCTATTTTGGGATGTTAACAATGGTATTGCAAGAAGAAATTGGGCGAGAAATAAGGAAGCAATTTTTGCTATTAAAAGAGAAATGAAAAGGAATTCAAAACTTGAGGTTACAATTCCCTTCTCTGCAGATGATGAAATGATTGATAATCTTATTAATTAAATAATAACTTTTATCCATTGATTTCCCTTTTAGCATTTTAATTTTACAAATCATATATTTATACTATGATTGACTTTAAGGGAAAAACAGTCTGGATTACCGGAGCATCATCGGGTATAGGAAAAGCATTAGCAATAAAGTTAGGTTCTTTAGGTGCTAACTTAGTACTATCTTCGAGAAAAGAAGATCAATTAGTGGAAGTTGCTAATCTTTGTAACACTGAAGTTCTTATTTTACCCATAGATTTAGAGAAATCATCTAACTTTTCTGAAAAGGTTGTAAAAGTTGTGTCCAAATTCAAAAGCATAGATTTATTAATTAATAATGGCGGAATTAGCCAAAGGTCAAGAGCCTATGAAACTGATATGGAAGTAGATCGAAAAATTATGGAAGTAAATTATTTTGGGACTGTTGCTTTAACTAAAAGTATTCTTCCAGTAATGCAAAAACAAAAAAGTGGACACATTACTACCATAAGCAGTAGCTCTGGAAAATTTGGTTTTTTCTTGAGATCATCTTACTCTGCATCAAAATTTGCTCAAGTAGGGTTTTTTGAATCCCTTAGGCTTGAAGAAGAAAAAAATAATATTTTCATAAGTATTGTTTTTCCTTTTTTAGTTAAAACCAATATTTCTTTAAATGCTATTACTGAAAAAGGAGTAAACAATAAAAAAAATGATTCTTTAATAGAAAAAGGTATATCTCCTGAAAAATGTGCTCAAGATATTATAGATGGCATAATGGATCAGAAAAAAGAAATTTACTCTGGCGGAAAAGGTGCCTGGATACTAAAAGTAAAAAGATTTTTTCCAGAACTTTTTTTCAAACTAATTAGGAAGCAATCCCCTGATTAATCTTTGATTCTTGTAAATTTTAATGCTTTTAGCATCCAGTCTGGTAAAGGTTGTGAAGCTTTTCGTTTTTCAACATTTAAATACAATCCTAATTTTTCAATAATTGGAATTTTATATACTTCTATCATCTCCATTAAAGTTCCATCAGGATCTTCGCAATAAGTACAATGAACTTTTGTACTCTCCCCCATACTCAATACATCATTAGTATCACAAGTAAATCCAAAACCCTCAGAAGAAAGTTTTTTTCCTAAAGCTTTCATATTTCTTACGTCAAAGCCTAAGTGAACAAACCCTGTATCTCCCCACAGCCTGTCTTCATAAATTTTTTTAGGAACTCTACTAGATATATCTTGAACTAACTCAATATAACTTTTACCTGCTAGTTTTGAGAACCCTCCTCCAGATGGATTTTTTTGAGAAATTAAAACTCTTCTATACTCTAATTCTCCTCCATTAATATTAGCCCAATCAGTAAAGGCGCTGGTTTGGTCATGTACCACCTCATTGTAACCCAATAAACTATAGAAAGCCAAAGATTTATCCATATTAGATACCCCTATTGAACAACCTACTGTTCCTCCTGTAGGATGATTATGATTGGTGTAAAAATCATTAGCTGGTATAATCTGCCAAATTAAATCGTCTAAATCTTTAACATAAAAAGTATTATAACCATAAGGAGTGGGAATGACTTTTGAAATGATATTACCATTATTTGATTGGAAAAAATTATAAGCATTTTCTAGATTAGGAGTTTTAATCATTCCCATAAAAATTCCTAAGTCACCAAGTTGAAAATTATTTTTTGCATGTGATGCTTTAAAAGTACTAGGGCTGACAATCTCCATAGCACAACCACCTTTTATATTGAGAACCATAGCAGCTCGTTTAGAAATAACTTTTCCTTTGGTATAAATGGTCATTAAAGGTGCTTCTGCTTCATCATTAAACAAAGGAATATCCATTCCAAAGAATTTTCTATACCATTTCCATGATAATTTGTGATCTGGAACTCCTACTCCTAAATGTTGAATGCCGTGGATAGTAAAACTCATGACTTAATTCTTTCTACGTAAATACCTTTTTGAATATCAACTTTAATCAAATCACCTGTATTTATAAATAATGGAACCTTGACTTTTGCTCCAGTTTCAATGGTTGCAGGCTTCATAGTATTAGTTGCAGTATCTCCTTTTATGCCTGGTTCAGTATATGTAACTTCTGTAGATAAAAACTGGGGTTGTTCTACCAACAATGGCATTTCCTCTTCAGCATGGAAAACAATGGTACAAATAATTCCCTCCTTTAAAAAATCAGGTTGATCAATCATATGAGATTCAATAAATACTTGTTCATAATTTGAGGTATTCATAAAATGATAACCATCATTTTCTTTATATAAATATTGATATGGTCTATTTTCAATTCTCACAATCTCAATCTTATGACCAGAGGGAAAAGTGTGATCTAAAACTCTTCCATCTTCAATGCCTCTCATCTTAGTTCTTACAAATGCGGGGCCCTTACCGGGTTTAACATGTTGAAATTCTTTTATTTGCATTAATTTATTATTGTGCTTGATACAAATTCCGTTTTTTATTTCTGAAGTGGAGGCCATAAATTTATTTTAAAATGTAAATATAGAAAATGTTAAATTAGAGATTAACTAATGTTACTCCAATTTGGTTTTAATTTCATTAGACGAATTAGCTCTTTCTTAATAGATTGATTTTCTGAACTAGAAATATCTGAATCTAAAGTAATCAATTCATCAACATCAATTTTAGCTAATTGAACTAGTTGTCCATCTTTTGCAAGGTCAGCTAATTTAAAATCTAAGACTCCACTTTGCTGAGTTCCCATAACATCTCCAGGCCCTCTGATTTTCAAATCTTGCTCTGAAATTTCAAATCCATCATTAGTTCTTACCATAGTTTCGATTCTTATTTTAGCCTCATTTGATAGTTTGTACCCACTCATAAGTATACAATATGATTTATCTGCTCCTCTACCTACTCTTCCTCTAAGTTGATGCAACTGAGAAAGTCCAAATTTTTCAGCACTTTCAATAATCATTAATGAAGCATTAGGCACATCTACTCCCACTTCTATAACAGTTGTCGCTACCATTATTTGAGTTTTACCAGCAACAAATTGAGCCATTTCATAATCTTTAGCTTCAGGTTTCATTTTACCATGAACTATACTTACGTTATAATTTGGTAATGGGAATCTTCTTACAATACTTTCATAACCGTCCATTAAATCCTTATAATCTAATTTTTCAGATTCTTCAATTAAAGGATAGACAATATAAACTTGATGACCTTTTTTAATTTCATCTTCAATAAATTGGAAAACTTTTAGCCTACTAGAATCAAATCGATGGATGGTATTAATTGGTTTTCTTCCTGGAGGTAATTCATCAATTACTGATACATTTAAATCTCCGTAAAATGTCATGGCTAAAGTTCTAGGAATTGGTGTAGCTGTCATAACTAAAACATGGGGAGGATAATGGTTTTTCTTCCATAATTTTGCTCTTTGGGCAACTCCAAATCTATGCTGTTCATCAATAATGGCTAATCCCAAATTTTTAAACTTTACTTTATCTTCTAGAAGTGCATGGGTTCCTACTAGTATGTGCAGACTACCATCTTCTAATGATTCATGAATAATTTTTCTTTCAGATTTTTTTACTGAACCAGTAAGTAGCGCAATATTTATCCCCAATGGATTTAAAAAATTTTCTATAGTTTTAAAATGCTGATTGGCTAAAATTTCTGTTGGAGCCATCAAACAAGCCTGAAATCCATTATCAATTGATAGGAGCATTGTAAGGACTGCAACCAACGTTTTACCACTCCCAACATCACCCTGTAAAAGTCTATTCATGTGGGAACCTAAACCTAAATCTTTACGAATTTCTTTAACTACTCTTTTTTGAGCATTGGTCAATTCGAAAGGAAGGTAATCTTTAAAAAATTTATTGAAATTATCACCCACTTCTTTAAACACAAATCCTTTAGATTTTTTTCTAGTGTTAAGTTTCTGACGAGTCATTCCAAGCTGTAAAAAAAACAGTTCTTCATATTTTAATCTAATAATAGACTTTTGAAGAATATTTTTATCCTTTGGAAAATGGATATTGGCAAAAGTATTATTAATGGATGGAAAATGGTTCTTTTTTTCAATTCTTTGGTTAAGAGTTTGAGGAATAAAATTTAATACTTGTGGTAATAAGTTTCTCATTAAATTTTCAATTCCTTTAGATTGAAGCCCAAAGGAGGATAACTTTTCAGTAGAATGGTAAACAGGTTGAAGATTTCCTACTTTATTTTTATTTTTTTCCTCTAACTCAATTTCTGGATGATTAAAATTAAGTGTTCCTCCATAAAAATTTGGCTTACCAAAAACTACATATTGTTCTCCAACCTTAATGGTTGATTTAATCCATTTCACGCCTTTGAACCATACTAACTGCACGGTTCCACTATCATCAAATGCGGTAACTAATAGTCTTTTTTTTCTAGGTTGGCCTAGCTCTTGAATATTTGTAATTTTTACTAAAATCTGAACATTTCCTAAAGATTCTGAAATATCTTTTACTAAAATAGTTTTAGAACGATCAACATATCTAAAAGGAAAGTAATTTAATAAATCTCTAAATCTATAGATATTTAATTCAGTCCTAAGTAAGTCGGCTCTTTTAGGGCCTACCCCTTTTAAAAATTCGATAGAAGTATATAAAACGTTATTGTCCAAAAATGAAAATAAAATTCATCTATGAAAATAGAACAAAAAAATTAAAATATTCTAGATGATTATATAGAATCTTTACCTAGTAATAATACAGGATTTTCTAAATAATTTTTGAAACTATTTATAAATGCTGAACCGACTGCACCGTCCACAACTCTGTGATCGCAACTTAAAGTAACTTTCATAATATTTCCTGGAACAATTTCTCCATTTTTAACAATTGGAACTTGTTGTATTCCACCTACAGCTAAAATACATGCATCTGGTGGGTTTACGATTGCCGTAAACTCATCTATTCCGAACATTCCAAGATTAGAAATAGTAAAAGTATTCCCCTCCCATTCTTCAGGTTGAAGCTTTTTATCTTTAGCTTTTTTGGCAAATGTTTTGACTTCTTCTCCAATATTAGTTAAAGACTTTTCGTTTGCAAATCTCACAACTGGTACTAAAAGACCTTCATCAACTGCTACTGCAACACCAATATGAACGTGATTATTATATCTTATAAAGTCTCCATGCCAAGATGCATTTACTTTGGGATGATCTTTAAGAGAGACTGCTGCTGCTTTAACAACAAAATCATTGAAGGAAATTTTAGATGGAGATATAGCGTTATTAATGGCTTTTCTTGACTCTATGGCATTATCCATATTTATTGAAACAGTTAGGTAAAAATGTGGTGCTGAAAATTTACTTTCAGCAAGTCTTTGAGCAATAACTTTTCTCATAGGAGAAACGGATTCATCAATAAATGATTCTTGTCCAGTGATACTAGATTTTCCTTGGAAATTATCAATGTCTCTTTTTACAATTCTACCATCAGTTCCAGTTCCATTAACAAATTTTAAATTAATTCCTCTTTCTTCAGCAAGTTTTTTAGCGAGGGGAGATGCTTTAGAACCAGAATTTATAATAGATTCCGCCGGAGGAAAGGAGTTATTTGAATTGGAAGATGTTTCAATAATAGGTGGTGATTCAACAGGTGTTTCTTTTAAAGGTTCAGTCTTAGCAACTAATTTTTCTTCTTTTTGAGATTCTTTTCTTCTTTGGGAGCCGTTTCATCTTTTAAAAGCTCTTGAATATCTTCTCCTTTTTCACCAAGAATTGCTAGTATTGAATCAACAGGTGCATTTTGTCCTTTTTCTACACCAATATGCAATAAGACTCCTTCTTGAAAAGACTCAAATTCCATAGTAGCTTTATCTGTTTCAATTTCTGCTAAGAGTTCTCCACTTTCAATACTATCTCCTACTTTTTTATGCCATTCTGCAACCACACCTTCAGTCATGGTGTCACTTAATTTGGGCATTCTTACAATTTCAGCCATATGATAAATTTAATCTTTTATAAATGGATAATCCTTTTGAGTATATACATCCTCATATAATTCATGTGCTTCCAACTCTGGTGATTCTTCTGCAAAAGCAATAGACTCATCCACAATTTTCTTAACGTCTTCTTGAATTTTTTTTATGTCACTATCAGAAGCTAACTTATGATCAGTGATAGTTTTAAGAACCTGAATTATAGGGTCCTTCCCTTTATAATCTTCTACTTCGTCTTTAGTTCTGTATTTTTGAGGGTCGGACATGGAGTGTCCCTTGTATCTGTAAGTTCTTATATCAAGTAAAGTAGGGCCTTCACCTTTTCTTGCTCTTTCAGAAGCCTCTTCAATGGCATAATGGACTGCTTCTACAGACATACCATCAACTACTTTTGAAGGCATGTGATAAGATTTACCAATTTCACTCATGTCTTCAACATTAGTAGTTCTTTTTACAGATGTTCCCATTGCATAATTATTATTTTCAATAATAAAAACTACAGGTATTTTCCACATCATAGCCATATTGAATGTTTCATGAAGAGCTCCTTGTCTAGCAGCACCGTCACCAAATGAACAGTAGGTTACCGCCTTATTTCCTTTGTACTGGTCTGCAAAAGCTATTCCTGCACCCATAGGAATTTGAGCACCAACAATTCCATGACCTCCCATGAGATTTACCTCTTTACTAAACATATGCATAGAACCACCTTTCCCTTTGGACATTCCAGTTTTTTTTCCATAAAGTTCAGCAACCATATACTTTGGGTGAACACCTAATGCAATTGGATGAGCATGATCTCTGTAAGCAGTAATATGTTTATCTTCTTTCTTACATGCAGAAGCCGTTCCGGCAACTATTGCTTCTTGTCCAATGTATAAATGACAAAATCCACCGAATTTTTGTTGAATGTAAAGATGTCCTACTCTCTCCTCAACTTTTCGCATGATGAGCATGTCTTTATACCACTTTAAATATTGTTTTTTTGAAAAATTCAAAGCTTTTTTGGACTTATTTTTTACTGTTTTTTCTATGGTTGTTGTTGGCATATAAAAAAATTTAACTACAAATATAGTATATATGAAAAGAAATTAAAGTTTTGGAATAAATTTTAATAACGTTTTAGAACATCTGTTTTAAAGGCTAATGGCAGCAGATCTTCAACACTATTCATTTCAAGTACTTTTCCAATCTCTCCCTTTAAAAAAATTTTAATTTTTTGATTCTGATTTTGTTCGTATTCAAACATAGTCTGTCTACACGATCCACATGGAGAAATAGGATTGTCAATGACTTTCTCAACTGATTTCACAGAAATTGCAACTTTTTCAATAATTAAATCTGGAAAGTTAGATTTACAAAAGTAAAATAGAACTCTTTCAGCACACATGGATGAAGGGTAAGCAATATTTTCTTGGTTATTGGCAGCCATTATCTCACCATTACTAAGTAAAGCTGCAGCACCAACGCTAAAACCCGAATATGCAGAATAGGCACTTTCTAAAATCTGTTCTGATTTGTTAACTAACTTCTGGTCTAATAAAGAAAGTTCTTCTTTAGAATCGTACGATTTATAAGAAATAGTTAATTTCTCAATCATTTAACTATTCATTAGATTCCGAACCACCCATGTTAAGCTTAATAGAAAACCTAATAGTATTGGCAAGTGGGCTTTGTTGAGTTAGAGCTAGAATATAAGATAAATCGAGTTCTAACACCTTATATTTTATTCCTGCTCCAAAGGAAATAAACCTTCTATTACCTTTTGTTGGATGTTCGTGAAAGTATCCTGCTCTTAAAGCAAAAAGTTCGCTGTATAAAAACTCTGCTCCTAATGAAAGATTTAATTCATTTAATTCTTCATTAAACTTAGATCCACTTTCAACATAATAATTATTGTTATTATCTAAAAGTACATTTCCAGGAGCATCAGAAAACGAGCCAAAAATGCCTGTGGCAACGCCAACATTTGGATCTCTTCCAGAAACAATACTACCATCATTTGGGTTATAATAAGGATTAGTAGGAACCAATAGTTTATTAATATCAAAT
>MDSY01035024.1_pt1 | contig 14752 bp, 16 predicted proteins | sample 811131 | NCBI WGS metagenome assembly MDSY01 (sample SAMN05326643, study PRJNA326480) | marine metagenome | isolation source: seawater | place: Atlantic Ocean: South West | collected 2010 | reverse complement strand
CTGGTTTTAAATTTGATATATTTGAGCATTAATGGCTAAAACAAATTATATAAAAGTAGCAAAAAAGTCTGCAGGAATTCAGATTGCGGAATTAAAAAAGATTAATAAAGTTTTTAATAAATCCTTTGTTAAAGCAGTTGATCTACTATCAAATTGTAAGGGCAAAGTAATTTGTGCTGGTGTAGGCAAATCTGGCTTGATTGCAAGAAAAGTTTCGGCAACACTCTCAAGTATTGGAGTTTCAAGTTTCTTTTGTGATCCAGGAACTGCAAGACATGGGGATATGGGCCAGATACAAAAAAAAGATATTCTTTTAATTTTTTCATATTCTGGGAACTCTGAAGAGCTAGCAGAGATGCTAAATTTTGCAAACAGATTTGGAATAAAAGTAATTGGTATAGCAAGTTCAAAAGATAGCGTTTTACTTAAAGCTAGTGATATTAAGTTATTGCTTCCAAAGGTAAAAGAAGCAGACATAACATCTATAGTTCCAACTACAAGTACAACAATCACTTTGGTTCTTGGAGATAGTTTGTGTGCAGCAATTCAACAAAAAAAGAATTTCTCAAAAGAAATTTTTAAAAGGTATCATAAAGGTGGGAGTTTGGGCAAAACCTTGCTTCTAGTAAAAGACGTAATGGTTACTGGAAAAAAAATACCTATTATAGATAGGAAAAAAACAATAGAACAGGCGGTTAAAATAATAACTGGTAAAAAATTAGGCCTTGTTCTTGTAACTAAAAAAAACAAAGTATTTTCAATTTGTACAGATGGGGATGCTAGACGAGCTTTGGGACGTTATTCAAAAAAAGATAAAATTGAAAAAATTGCAACTAAAAATCCATTTAAAGTTGATTCAAATATAACTGCTCACAAAGCTCTTTCGATAATGAATCAAAAAAAAATAACCTCACTTGTTGTTGCTTCGAAATCTGGCAAAGCAGAAGGTATATGTCACATACATCACTTGCTATCTTATGGAATTGAATAAAATCAAAAAGAAAACTGCACTTCAAATAATGCTCTTTATAATAGGGTCTCTTTTGATATTTTTAATATACTTTAATCAACCAAATAAAAATAAAAGCCAAAAAATAACAAATGATATTTCAATAGCCGAGGATGTTTCTCAAGAAAAAGATGGAATTAATACTTTTGAAGGCTTAGAATATAAAGGAATTGACAATAACGGTAATAGATTTGTAATTTTTTCAGAAAATTCTAGTTTTGAAATAGAGAAACCTGAAATAATTTATATGAAGAACATTATTTGTTATTTTTACTTCAAAGATCAGACCGTATTAGAAATTAGAAGCGATAAAGGTGTTTATAATAATATTACCCTTGATATGGGCTTTTCTGAAAATGTAAATATGTTTTATAAAGAAAGCTCTCTCTATTCGAATAAAGCTGAATTTAATAATTCAAAAAATAGTTTAACTGTCGAGGGCAACGTAAAAACCGATAGTCCAAGTGGAAATCTTGTGGCAGATGTAGTAAATTTCGATTTTATTGATAAAAAATTAAAAGTTTCAATGTATAACGAGGATAAAGTCAATATAAAAACAAAATTTAAATGAAAAAAAGATTTAGGATAATCAAATTTAAAAAAAATAAACCAGTCCTACAGGTCAAAGGGGTTAGTAAAAGTTTTGAGGGAAGGCCAATCCTAAAAAAAATTAACTTAGATTTGTATGCTGGAGAAATATTGGGTTTACTAGGGCCCAATGGATGTGGAAAAACAAGTTTATATGGATGTGTACTTGGAAGATATAAAGTGGACTCAGGAAAAATTTACTTAAATCAAAAAGATATTACCTCTTTACCTATTCATGAAAGAGCCAAATTAGGAATTGGCTATTTAAGTCAATATAGATCTGTTTTTTCTATGTCGACCTACGATAATCTACTTGCAGTAGTTCAGCTCACAATAAAAAAGCCAGAGAGACAAAGATCAATGGTGGAGCAATTATTAACGGAATTTAATTTGCAGCATTTAAGAAATATCAATGCAAACTTACTTTCTGGTGGTGAGGTTCGTAGATTGCAAATAGCGAGAACTCTAATAAATAATCCTAAAATTATTTTACTTGATGAACCAATGGCTGCTCTTGATCCAATCGTTGTTCAAGATATTCAGAAATATATTCTAAAACTTCAATCTTACGGTACGGGAGTCATAGTAACAGACCACAACATTCAAAATCTACTTCAAGTTGTCGATAAATGTATAGTTATAGGTGAACAAACTATAATAGCAGAAGGTAAACCAAAAGAAATTTTACAATCAGCTAAAGCAAGAGAATTGTACTTTGGTTCTTACGAGTAGGAAGTATGCCAGAGGCTAGTTATTCTGTAATAATCAATCATAGAATTGGGAGTTTTAAAAACAAGATAAAGGTAGATAGCGATAAATCTATTTCTCAAAGAGGTTTTATTATTGGTTCAATTTCCGAAGGCGTTTCAAAATTAAAAAATGTACTAGAGTCTGATGATATATTTAGCCTAATTTCTTGTTTAAAAAAATTAAACTGTAAAATAAAAAAAATAAAAAGTGGAGAATACGAAGTTTATGGTAAAGGATTAGGAAGTCTTTATTGTAAAAAAAATACTGTACTAAATTTTGGAAATTCTGGTACCGCCTTAAGGATCTGTGGTTTTGGTGTTTTAGGAACAAATCCAAATATTCAAGTAAAATTGACTGGTGACAAAAGTTTGAGTAAGAGAAACATGTATAAAATAATGAAAACGATGGAGCGCTTTGGTGTTCAATTCTTTCCGAAAAATAAGTTTAATTTACCTTTAACATTAGTTTCATCTGAAATGCCGGTTGGATTTAATTTTGAAGCAGGTATTTCAAGCCAGATTAAATCTGCTGTTATGCTTGCCTCGATAAACTCATTTGGCAAAACTTTAATAGTTGAAAAAACGAAAAGCCGAGATCATACAGAAAGAATGTTAAGTCATAATAAAAATGCAATTAAAATTAAAAAAGGAAAAACAAATCTGATCGAGATCATCGGAAAAGAGAGTATAAAACCAGTAAATATTTCTGTTCCAGGCGATCCGTCATCTGCGAGCTTTTACGCAACATTATGTCTATTAAATAAACACTCTAAAATTATTCTACAAGATGTTCAAATTAATCCTACGCGTGTTGGTTTCTTTAATATAATCCGCAAACATAGTGGCAAAGTAAGTTTCAAAAATAAAAAAAAACAAGGAAATGAAGTTGTTGCAGATGTGCATGTTAGAAGTAGTAAAATGAAACCTTTGAAAGTGAGTGAAAAATTTTTTACAAGTTGTCAGGACGAAATACCTATCATGACAATTTTAGCTTGTTTTTTGCCAGGGACTTCAGTTTTCAAAGGCATAGGTGACCTGGTTAATAAAGAAAGCAATAGGATTAAGGAAATGCAAAAAATTTGTAAACAAATTGGAATCAAAACAACTGCATCTAAAAATGAAATGAAAATTTATGGAAAATCAAAATTTAATTTAAATAATAAAAAAATTAGCGTATCAGGTGTTCTTGATCATAGAATCTTGATGTCTGCTGCAATTTTGAGTTTACTAACGGGTGTGAAAGCTAGTCTAAAAAATTTTGAACAAGTAAATTCTAGTTGTCCAAATTTTTTACAAATAATCCGAAAACTTGGAGGAAAATTTGAAAAGAAGAGAAATTAATAATTTTATATTAACCGTTGATGGCAAAAGTAGTTCGGGTAAATCGACTGCTGCAAAGTTATTATCCAGAAAATTTCAAATTCCTCATTTAAGTAGTGGTCTACTTTATAGATGGGGAGCAAAAAAAATAATCGATAAAAAACCAAAAAATAAAGTATCTTATTTAAGAAAGTGCTTCAAAAGATTTGATTATAAAAAAATTAAAAAAATTAATCTTCACAAACCTGATATTTCAAAATATTCAGCTATTATTGCCAAAACTTTAGCTGTACGTAAAATTATTAAAAAAACTCAAAAAACTTGGGTAAAGCAAAATAAGAAATATTGTGTAATTGAAGGTAGAGATAGCCATCTTATTTTTCCAAATGCTCTTGTAAAATTTTATTTAAAGGCAAACTTAAATACCGCAGCTTTACGAAGATTTCGTGAATTGAAAAAGAAAAATAGAAAAATTACTTTCAAAGAAGTTAAAAATGATCTTAAAAGACGTGATTATTCAGATACTACAAGGAAACATAGTCCATTGATTCTTGCAAAAGATCATGTAGTAATACGATCCGATATTTTAAATAAATCTGAAATGGTAAAAAAAATGTCAAAAATGGTAAATATAAGATTAAAACAAAAATATGGCTTTAGAAACAAATTTAGAAAATAACAAAGGATCAAAAGAATTTGAGAATCTGCTAAAGGAAGATTTCAAAAAAAGAGATTTAAAAGAAGGTGGGATAGCCAAAGCTACTGTAAGCGAAATTGGAAAAAAATACGTTTTTGTAGATCTTAAAGCAAAATCGGAAGGAATAATTCCAGTGGAAGAATTTAAGATAGCCAAAGAGCTGGATAGTTTAAAAGTCGGGTCCAAAATTGAAGTTTACGTTGAAAGAATCGAAGGATTTAATCTTGAGCTTGTTGTGAGCAGAGAAAAAGCAAGAAGAATGAATTCTTGGAAAAAAATGGAGAAGGCTTTTAATGATCAAGAAGAAGTTGAGGGAATAATAACTAATAGAGTCAAAGGTGGAATGGTTGTCAATATTGACTCTTGCTTATGCTTTCTTCCAGGTTCACAAATAGATACTAAACCGCTAAGAAATTCCGAAATTGACGATTTGATTAATACGCCTCTTAAATTCATGTGTGTTAAAATGGATAAAGTAAGAGGAAATATAGTTGTTTCAAGAAGAGCTATACTTGAAAAAACAAGGAATCAAGATTTAAAAAATATTTTATCTAAAATTAAAGAAGGTGACATCGTCGATGGGAAAGTAAAATCAATTTTAGATTGGGGAGCTTTTATAGATCTTTCGGGTGCTGATGCACTTTTGCATTGTAGTGATCTAAGTTATTCTAGAGTAAAAAAACCTTCAGATCTCTTATCGGTGGGTGAAACAATTAAAGTAAAAATTATTAAAATAGACAAAGAGACAAGTAGAATAAGCTGCGGTGTTAAACAAATGCATCCTGATCCTTATGAAAATTTAGATAAAAAATATAAGGTGGGCGATATAGTAACTGGTACGGTTACCCGTAATTTAGAATATGGTTCATTTATTAGGATAAGCGAAGGCTTAGAGGGACTTGTTCATTCATCAGAACTTGATTGGACTAAAAAAAATATAAGTCCAAGTAAAGTTTTATCTCCGTCTCAAGAAATTAAAGTTAAAATAATGGAAATAGATCCTGAGAAAAGACGAATTTCTCTCAGCTACAAAGCTGTGTTAGGTAATCCATGGGACAAACTAGTTAAGGAAAGTCCAGTAGGATCCGTTGTAAATGCCAAAGTTAAAAATATTACTGATTTTGGAGTTTTTCTAAGTATAGGAAATTCAGGTTTAAACGGTTTGTTACACTACAAAGATATTTCATGGGAAGAGAGAGAGGAAGATTTAAAAAAATACAAAAAAAACGATACTGTCAAAACAAAAATTATTGAAATAGATAGAGAAAAAGAAAAAATAAGATTAAGTGTTAGACAGCTGGAAAACGATCCTTTCGACTACTTTAAAAATAGAAAAAATGGAGAAGTTATTACAGCTAAAGTTCAGTCTGTAATTAAAAATGGTATTAAAGTATCGCCAGGAAATGATGATAAATTACAAATTCTTATAAAAAAGAGCAATTTAGCTAAAGAACCAGAGAACTGTAGGCCCGAAGTATTTAATCCAGGTAACAAAGTAGACTGTATGATAGTTGATTTGGAGTTTGACAAAAGAAAGGTAAATTTATCTATCAAAGAATTAGAGATACAAAATGAGAAAAGAGATATCAAAAAATTCGGTAAAGATGGTTCTAAGAGTGGGGCGGTATTAGGCGATATTTTAGGAAAAGTATTTAGCTCAAAAAAGAAGAAGAAGTGATTAAATATGGTGAAATCTGAAATAGTTTCAAAATTATCAGATACAATTCGCCCGAAAATCAAAAAAGCTGAAATAGAAAAAATTCTTAATATAATAGTTGAGACAATAATACAGAAAATTAAGTTGCATAAAGCTACTGAGATAAGACATTTTGGACGTTTTTCTCAAAAAAAAATTAAGGAAAGAATGAACGCCAGGAATCCGCGTACAGGTGAAATAATTCAAACAAAAAATAAAATATCAATAGCATTTAAAATGTCGAAAGAATTAAGAATTAAAATTAATGATGGGAATAATATAAATTGAAAAAAAATATTTTTGTTGCGCTTGATTATAATTCTTTAGAAAAAGCAATTGATGTTACTAAAAAAATCAAGAACCAGATTGCAGGCGTAAAGATTGGAACAGAATTATATGCTGTTTGTGGAGTTGAAGGTCTTAAAAAATTTAAAGAAATGGGAGTAGAAATTTTTTTAGATTTAAAACTTCATGATATACCTAATCAAGTAAAAAAAACAATAACTGCAATTGCCAATTTAAAAGCAACAAAATATCTAACTATTCATATAAGCGGTAATGTTGAAATGTTAAAAGCTGCTCAAGAAGCTGCTTCCGGATCTATTGATTTACTTGGAGTAACTGTATTAACTTCAGAGACTAATCTTAAAGAAATTGGTATAAAAAATTCAGTAGATGAACAGATGCAACTTTTAATTAAATTAGCAGTTGATGCAGGTATATCTGGAGTTATTGCGTCTGGAAAAGATATTTCTCTCGTTAGATCTCTATCAAAAAATCTGAAGATATTTTGTCCTGGAATAAGAGGTGACGAGAATAGACAAGATCAAAAAAGGGTTATGAGTTATGCCGAGTTCTCAAAAATCAAAGATGATAAATGTTTTGCGGTAATTGGAAGGCCAATTATCGAGGGCGACCCTGTTCAAAACATCAAAAAGATTATACAGTCTGCTAAATAGCAAAAATAATCATATTTTAAGAATGAAAATTAAAAAAGGAATACCTTTAATTGATCAACACGATAAAAACGGTTTTTATGCTGGAAAATTTGGTGGTAATTTTGTAGCCGAAACACTAAAGAAACCAATAGATGATTTAACAAAATTGTTTGAAAAGTATAGAAAAGATAAAAATTTTTTAAAAGAGAGAGATGATTTATATGAAAACTATATAGGAACACCTACAAGATTTATCAAATTACAAAATCTTTCAGATCATTTGGGTGGCGCGCAGATTTATGCAAAGATGGTATCTGATTGTAAAGGTGGTGCGCATAAATGCTACAATGCAATCACTCATGCAATGTTATGTAAGCGAGCAAAAAAGAAATATATCTGCACTGACACAGGCGCTGGATACAATGGAAAAATGTTTTCCATGGTCGCAAAAAAATTTGGCCTTGGATGTAAAGTTTTTATGGGGGCTCGGGATATTGAAAGACAAAAACCAAACTGTGATGCAATAAAAAAAAATGGCGCTGAAATTATTCCTGTAAATTCTGGTAGTAAAACTCTAGTAGATGCTGTTAGTGAATGTATTAGATATTGGGTTGCAAATTGTGATAAGGTTCATATGGGCATTGGAAGTTTGGTCGGTCCAAATATATTCGTAAAGATTTGTGGTTTTAGTACTGAGCAAATTTCTAGAGAACTTAAAATTCAAATAGAAGAAGAGTTTGGAGAAATACCAAATAAACTAAAATTAATTAACTGTGTTGGCGGTGGTTCTAGCGCATATGGATTTTGGAGTGAATTTATTGATTATAAAAAAAATCAAGTAGAGCTCATAGGAGTTGAGGCTGGAGGTCCATCAAAAAGTAAGCTTCATGCTGCACCTTTAAGTAAAAACTCTAAGATAGGGATTCTTCATGGCGCGGCTGCTTATTGTGTACAAAATTCAGACGGTCAAATTAACAAAACCGAATCTATTAGTAGTGGCCTGGATTATCCTTCTGTAAGTCCAATACATTGTCTTTTGAAGGATGCTGGTAGAGCAAGATACACATACGCTACGGACGAGGAAGCTTTACAAGCTTTTAAATTAGTAACTGAACTTGAAGAAATTTCTCCAAGCTTAGAGCCGGCTCATGCATTTGCGGAAGCAATAAAAATTGCTCCAAAGCTTGATAGCTCAAATATAATTGTAGTTGATAGTTGTGGAGACAGTATAAAAGACAAAGATATTATTAAAAAAAAGTTGGGTAATTATTCAAGATGAAATCTGAAATTAATTTAGCTTTTCAAAAGTGTAGAAAAGAAAATAGACCTGCCCTACTAACCTATACAGTAGCCGGTGATAATACTAAAAAGAGATCCTTAGAAATTCTAAAATCAATATCTGAATATGCGGATATTCTTGAGTTAGGTTTTGCGCATAATGCGCCAACAGCTGATGGACCTCAAATTCAGAATAGTTCTTATAGAGCTTTAAAAAAAGGCATTAAACTAAAAGATGTTTTTCAAATAGTTAAAAATTATAAGAAAAGTAAAAATGCAAAACCATGTATTCTCATGGGATATTACCAAATGGTGTATAGGTATGGGGAGAAAAAATTTGTAAAAAAATGTAAGCAGGTTGGTGTAAATGGGTTAATAATTGTAGATCTTCCTTTCCCAGATAATAAGGAATTTTCAAAATTATGTAAAAAAAATTCGATTACTTTTGTTCAATTGTTGTCTCCAACAACCTCTAAGGAAAGGATGAAAAAAATTATAGCAAGTTCTCATGACATGCTTTATTATATAAGTATGTTATCGACTACAGGCGGTAAATTAAAAGTTTCTCCTAAAAAAATTTTAAAAAATTACAATAAGATAAAGAGAATAAATAAGTCAAAAAATACTGTAATTGGTTTCGGAATAACAAATAAAACTATTGCTAGTTTAAAAAAGGCTGATGGTTTGGTTGTAGGAAGCGCATTATGCAAAGGAATTAGTGACTCACTAGAAAATCGCCAAAATCCTGTCATAAAATTAAATAAAATGGTAAAAAGCTTGAGAAACAAAATAAAATGAATTGGATAACAAAATTTATAAAACCAAAAATTAAGTCTCTTTTTAAAAAAAAATCGTCTGATACTAAAGAAGCTTTGTGGAAAACTTGTGAATGTAAAAATTTAATTTATAAAGATGATCTTTTCAAAAATCTCAGTGTTTGTCCTACATGTGGTTTTCACCACAAACTAAGTTCCGATGATAGATTTAAAATATTCTTTGATAATAAAATATATGAATTAATTAAGACTCCTGTTCCTAAAGATGATCCTTTGAAATGGTCAGATACCAAAAAGTATGCTGATAGGTTAAAAATTGCACGTGAAAAAACTAATCAATCTGATGCAATTTTAATTGCTGAAGGAAAATTGAATAATATTCTAGTAACAGTAGGAGCACAAAATTTTGATTTTATTGGCGGATCGGTCGGTGCAGCATCGGGTGAAGCTTTTATTCATGGCGCACAAAATGCAATTGATAAAAAAACACCATACATATTTTTTAGTTGTAGCGGTGGTCAACGTTTAATGGAGTCGGCTGTAGCTTTAGCTCAAATGAGCAGGACAGTACTGGCTGTGAATGAATTAAAAAAAAATAATTTGCCATATGTTGTGGTTATGACAAATCCAACTGCAGGAGGTGTTACTGGAAGTTTTGCTTCGCTAGGAGATATTCTAATTGCTGAGCCAAAAGCTACGGTGGCTTTTGCAGGACGTCGTGTAATAGAAAATACAGTAAAAGAGCAATTACCTGAAGACTTTCAGATGTCAGAATTTGTAAAAGAACATGGTGGACTGGATATGGTTATAGAAAGAAAATATTTAAGATCAACAATTTCTACTCTTTTAACAATTTTACTTAAGAAAAAAGAAGTTAAGCCTATATCTCAAACAGATAATGTCACAAACATCCAAGAAGCTTTACCAAAAACTTCAAAAGCAGTATAGCAAAAGGATCAATCTTGATCTTAAAAGAATAAAAAAAGTTTTAAGAAAATTAGATAATCCTGAAGAAAAACTCAACAATGTAATTAATATAATTGGAAGTGATGGAAAAAATAGTGTTCTTACATCTTTAAAATATTTTCTAGAAGCAAACAAACAGAAAGTTAATACATTCACAAGCCCTCATTTGTACGATGTAAGACAAAGATTTTGGTTAGGAAACAGATTTATTACTATAAATGAGATAGAAAAATATAAAAAGATCATAGAAAACACCAGGGAGAGACTGACGCTATTTGAACTGCTGACTTGTATTTATATTTTAGCAGCTTGTAAAACAAACTCTGACTCGTTCAATTTAGTAGAAAGTGGATTGTTGTTCAAACTTGATGGAACAAATCTATGGTCTAATCCCTTGGCACAAGTTGTTACTAATATTAATTTCCAACATCAAGAGTGGGTAAAACCAAAAACTATTAATGAAATTTGCAGACAAAAAGTAGGATATCTGAGTAAGAATACAATTATCTATATAGGAAAACAAAAAACAAAAACATTTAAAATAATAAATAAAATTTTAAAAAAAAACCCAAGTACAAAAATAACACACAGATCTTGGAAAATTATAAATGAGAAAAATAAAAAATATTACAAAGAAAATAGTAATTTAATTCGTCTAAATTCTAAAAATATTCACTCAGAAGGATTATGGGAAAACGTAGGTTTAGCAATTAAAATGGCTCTGGACCTAGGAATAAGCAGTGAAACTATAAGAAAGACTATACCAAAAATTAAATTTGAAGGTCGTGTTCAATTTATCAAAGGTCGATTAACTAAAAATCTTAAAAAAACTAAAATTCTTGTAGATGGTTGTCATAGCGATGAATCTACTAAAAATTTAGCCCGTTTTTTAAAAAATATTAAAATTCCTATTTTTAGCATTTGGGGAAGCTTAAGAAATAAAAATCCAAAAAAACTAATCAAGAATTTTAAGGGAATTTTTAAAAAAATTATTACTGTGAAAATTCCCAATGAACCAAGCGCAATGAGTTCAAATAAACTTTACAAAATAGCAAAAGAAAATGGATTTCAAACTGTAGAATCTAAAAATATTAAAGATGCCCTAAAAAAAATTCCTAAAAAAGATAAAAAAATTATTGTGATTTTTGGTAGCTTATATTTAGTTGGCAAGGTTTTAAGTATGAACTAAATATTTTCTTTTATCCAAGACACAATATTTGATTTTGTTGTGGCTCCGACTTTGGTAGCTTTAAGTTCGCCTGCTTTAAATAAAAGCATCGTAGGAATACCCCTAATTCCATATTTTGTTGGTGTATTTGGTTGTTCGTCGATGTTGTGTTTGGCAATCACAACCTCATTTGACATTTCATTTGAAATCTCTTCTAAAATTGGGCCAATCTGTTTACATGGCCCACACCATTCTGCCCAAAAGTCTACAATGGTTGGTTTCTGTGACTTAATAACGTCTGACTCAAAACTTTCATCTGTTACTTTTTTTGTGGCCATAAAATTATAATTAGAGTTTTTTTAAAAAAAGTCAACTACGCGGTAGTGTAAGATTTTTCAAGCTCTTCAACGTATACGTTAATCTCTTCAAGCATTTTAAGTTTTTCAGTTTCCTTACTTTTTTCAAACTTTGCTCTTAAATCATCAATCTCTTTATATGTTCTAGGTATTGTATTCCATTTTTTGTCGTCAGTTGTTGAAAGAACTCTTTTTAAAATTGTGCTGTGAATTTCGTCGTAGTCTTCTTTGGGTAAAAGATCTGGTTTTTCTTGATAAATTAGTTTTTTTCCAAAATAGTGAAATCTTTTATCTTTAAATTTCTGTAAATATGAAAGTTTTCTATCCCATTCTGCTTCGTGGAAACCTGATAAAATTTTATTATCTTCACTTTGTTGAGGTGAAAAATTGTATAAACTTTCCTCTTCACAAATATCTTCTTGTGATTTAGTTTCTACTTTTTCTTGAGCCTCATCTCTTAAAATTAATTCTACTTTTTCTGAAAATTTTTTATTTTTTCTTACAATTTCGGCTCTTTCAGTTAATTTATTTATTCCAATCATTTTATATTCCTCAAAATGGTCAATATAAGAGGGGTTCATTACTATGGGATGTTTATTGTGTCGACAGGTTCTTAGAACTTTAGGGGCTTTTTTAAGTTCTGTTTTTAAAACTTCAACTGGCATATTCATATAAACACTTGGATCATGTTTTAAATCAAATGTTTTTGGCCATTGATATATAGGATGCTGGCAAACAAAGGTTTGAACGAAAGGCACAACCTTTCCATAGTAAAATTCATTAGCACAAAAAAGTTTTTCACTTTTAATAATTTTTAAACTTTCATCTTTACCTAAAGTAAGAAGGCTACTATTCCAAACACTGGGGGCTTTCTTCTTAATTATTCTTGCAACCTCTAATGTTGCACCACAATCTCCTATTGCCCTGTGAGCTATATGCTTAATTCCATTGAGTGGGGCCATTGTATCTAGTTTGTATTCTAAATTTCCTTTTGCATTAATCGCATTTTTAAGTGTATTTGGGTAATAGAGATTGGCAGCCCTTGCGAGGTTCAGTAAATCTCCCTCCCTATTTCCATTTGTTGTAGATGTAAAAGGATACTCAAGATTTTGAAACAGAGTATTTCTCCAAAAAATCTGATCAAATTCAATATTGTTCCAACCTATGTATGTGACTTTGCCCCAACTTTTTAATTTTTCAACAAATTGTCTTACCATTCCATAATGCGATAGGTTAATTTCTTTTAATTTTTTTGGTGAAGTATTGGTTACAATTAATGACATTGCTTCTGGAATTATTCCGGGGGATAGTCTACATCTAGACTCGAATCTATCTAACTCATTGAGTTCGTCATCGGCTAGGATTGCACCGATTTCAATAATTTGACCCCATTGTTTATTGGATGAACTTGTTTCAAAATCATAAAATACAAAATTTGGCATTTAGGAAATTAACTTACTTAAAGACTTTAATTTTATCAGAATTTTCTTCGACTGTCTCTTTTACTGTTCCGGGATCTTTGATGTTGTTAAGAGTATTCATTATAGAACGGGCATCTCTACCAAAACTGTCGGTTGTAGTCATAGCTTGTTCTAATTTTTTTCTTAAATCTACAATTCCATCAAAATGCTTTTCAAATCTTCTAGAGATTAGTTTTAAATCATTGTAAATATGAGTTGCATGCTTTTGAACTTTGAGTGTTTGAAAACCAAGATGATAAGATTGTAAAAGAGCAGACAGCGTATTAGGTCCTGCAATTGTAATTTTGTATTTTGTTCTAAGTTCTTCAAGTAAAAGCTCTTTGGTCTTAGGATCGCGATAACTTGAAAGTTCAGCGAACAATCCTTCGGTTGGAGCATAAACAATTGCAAAATCAGTTGTTTTTGGAGGTGCAATATATTTTGAACTTACTATTTTTGCTTTATTTCTAAAAGCTGTAGCCAAATCTTTTCTAGCCTCAGCTAATGCTTCTTTATCCTTTGCCTGATATGCATTATCTATCTCTTTAAATTTTTCAATTGGCCAATGACTATCTACCGGAACAAGAACATCTTGAAGTTTTATCGCAAATTCTACTGTGTCACTTGTTTCATCTGGTTTCATTTTTACGTTTTCGATATATTGAGAGGCTGGCAATAAATCTTTTAAAAGTGATGCTAGAGAAAATTCTGCTAAAACTCCATATTGTTTTACTCCTGCAAGAATTCGACTAAAGTTATCTTGGCTCTTATTTAAGGACTCCACTTGTTTATTAAATACTCCCACTTTCTCATCGACTCTTGTTAAAGCACCAGACATATCTTTTGCAATATCTTTGGACATGTGACCAAAAGATTGGCTAAAAGACTCTTTAAAAGAATTAAATTCATCTTTAAATGTCTGAGTAGGATCATCGTCTTTTTGTTGTTTATTGCTTAATAGGAAAAATATCACAACAATGTTTAAAACTAATAAAACAACCACAAGTGTAATAAGTAATGTATCCATAATTTATATATACGGTGTATTTGCCAAATTACAAATTTTAATTTAAATAATGTAATTCATGAGATTTTTTGCATATTTTTTGTCCGCATTGCTAATTTTTACCGCTGCTAATTCAAAAGAATTCCGAATCGATTTTAGCGATGAAGGAATGAAGCTTCTAACAAAAAGAGGGTTTGGTAAAAAAACTATTTATACAAATGATAAGGATGAAAAAGGTTGGTATTTAAAAGCAGAGGCTGAGGATAGCGCAACGGGTCTAGGTATGGAAATAGATAAAGACCTTCTTAAAGAAATGCCCTTTTTAAATATTTCATTTAAAATTGAAAAAGATTTTAAAAAAATTGACCAAAAAACTAAAAAGGGACATGACTGGACGGCAAGAGTAATGGTCGGCTATGGAAAAAAAATTGGTTCAAAACTAATGAGCTTGGCTCACTCATCCTTTTTGGAGGAAGGTTATCTTCAACAAAGCCCTTGGACAAAAGGAAGTAGAGATTATGTCATTTCAAGTGACAAAAGTGGAGAATGGCATACTCGAAAAATAAATGTAAGGGAATTGCTTGAAAAAACACACGGTATTTCTTTCACAAACTTTATTGCCATATTTTCTGACTCAAATAATTCCAAACAAAAAATTATTGCATATTATAGAGATATCTATTTTAGTAGTGAGTAATGAATATAAAAATAGAACCGTTTAAAAACAATATCGGGGCTTCAATCT
>MDSY01158341.1_pt1 | contig 14762 bp, 17 predicted proteins | sample 811131 | NCBI WGS metagenome assembly MDSY01 (sample SAMN05326643, study PRJNA326480) | marine metagenome | isolation source: seawater | place: Atlantic Ocean: South West | collected 2010 | reverse complement strand
TAACATTTCAAAACTCAAATCCATTTTTACCTACACTTGAAGGACAGTACATAATTAAAAATATTATAATCATTACAGCTGCTCTAATGATTGGACGAACATATTTAAAAGTTAAATTTTAGTATGATATTAAAAACTATTTAATACTTAAAATGTTTTCATAAATCTAAGTATTAAAAATAAATTAACAGCTAAATAACTGTTTATCAGCAATTTACAAAAAATATTGTTAATTAAAGATATAATTATCTAATATTTATATATTTACGAATTGTTACAAAAATGATTAAACAGAATGAGTTTAAGATCAAAAATTAGAACTGTAGTTGAAGATAATTCTACAAAAAAGGGTAAAATATTTGATTACACAATTCAACTATTAATTTTACTTTCTTTAGTCGGTTTTTCTATAGAAACACTTCCTAATAATTCTGATGAACTAATTGAATTTTTATATGTTTTTGAAATTTTCTGCATAACAGTTTTTTCATTTGAATATTTTTTAAGAATACTAATTTCTAATAAACCTTTTAATTATATTTTTAGTTTTTATGGAATAATTGATTTTTTAGCAATTATCCCATATTACCTTTCATCTATTGATCTAAGGTTCCTCAGAGCTTTTAGAGTTTTTAGAGTTTTTAGAGCATTTAAATTAGTTAAATATAATAAAGCTTTAAATAGATTTCAAATTGCTTATAGAATAGTTAAGGAGGAGTTAACGCTGTTTTTGGTAGTTATACTAATTCTTCTTTTTATTGTTTCTGCTGGAATTTATTTTTTTGAAAATCAAGCACAACCAGAAGTTTTTAAATCTATCTTTCATAGTTCTTGGTGGTCAATAGTGACATTAACCACCGTTGGATACGGAGATGTTTATCCAATAACACTTGGAGGTAAAATATTTACTTTTTTTGTTTTAATTATAGGTGTAGGTGTTGTTACAGTTCCTGCAGGTTTGGTAGCAACATCCCTTTCTAAAGCTAGAGAGATTCAGGATGAAGAAGAAAAAATAAACAACAAGAACTAAATTTTATCAATATCATTTTCTTTAATGTTCCACAATGCAATTGTAGAGGCGGTAAAGAAAATAACCAATATAAGATTTAAATAACCTCCACAAACCACAATCCAATTACTACCAGATACATTTTTGCATATAAAATCTTGTAACAAAAAAGGTGTTAGTGGAAAAAACAGAACAATCCATCTTGGGTAAAGAGTTTTTCTTCTCCAAACTTGGTATATAAATGTAATAGACAAAAGACCAAAAATTGGATAAATAAATAATCTCAAAACATCGTTTGCTTCGGATGCTAATGAGATAGCTTGATTTATATTAAGATTATTTTCAACAGCTAACCTGGAAGATGCAGCAATAGCAACATAAGCACCATGAGTTACACCATAAGCAATAGTAATAGCACCAAAACAAATTAAAATGGTATTTTTTATTACAGGTTTAGTTGGTTCAAATGCTTTATATACCTGAATTACTCCTATTGTATAAAACCAAGCTGCTAATAGAGCAGTAACAGCACTAGCAATAATCCTGAAATCAGAAGCATTTCCCATGTTTTCAATTAAATTAGTATTGACTGAATCATAGTAAAAGAGCATGTCTCCAGTAAAAAGAATAAGTCCACCCAATATTCCAAAAATTCCAAAAATTCTTATACAGAAGTTATTTGTTTTCATTGATTTCTATTGTATTTAACAATTTAATAAAATTTAAATGAATCATTATCCTATTTTGATTGTACTAATAATTAATATAAATTTAAAATTGAGATTTTCAATAAACAGTTCTCACAAATATTTATATTAAGAATTGAACAATCAAAGATTTACAACATGAATACACTGGAAGAAAAATTCAAGGCCATTGAAGCAAATAATGCTCCAGGGCAGGAAATAAGACAACAAATTGGAAATCTTAATGATATTATGAAAGGAGATAAAATTGAAGGAGTTTCTGTAGATTTCTCTCATGGAGATGTGGATGCTTTTCCTCCAACTCCTAGTTCTGACTTGGCTTGGAAAAAAGGTTTTAGTAATGGAGCTTCTCAAGCATATACTGAGTATCGAGGTTCAGCTGATATTAGAAATAAATTAGCTATTCATCTTGGAAATTTCACCAAGTCTACAATAGAAGCAAACAGCGAATTAATTATCACCCCTGGAACTCAAGGTGCTTTATTTTTAGCACTTGGTGCAACAGTAGCTAGTGGAACAAAAGTAGGGGTTGTTGAACCAGATTATTTTGCCAATCGAAAACTTGTTAAATTTTTTGGAGGTGAAGTTGTTCCAATTTCTTTAAATTATAAGAACCCTGAACTGAAAAATAGCCCAGATATTAATCAAATTGAAAAGGCCTTCCTAGCGGGAACTAAAGTTTTAGTTTTTTCCACACCAAACAACCCAACTGGTCTTGTCTATTCAAGAACTACAATAAATAAAATTGGTGTTTTAGCACAAGCTTACGATGTTACTGTAATTGTAGATCAACTATACTCTAGAATGTTGTATGAGAAAGAACAGTATACTCACCTTCGATCTTGCAAGGTTAAACCTAAAAATTTAATTACTATAATGGGTCCATCAAAAACTGAGTCCCTAAGTGGGTTTAGATTGGGAGTTGCCTTTGGAACATCAAATTTAATTGAAAGGATGGAGAGTCTTCAAGCAATTGTCTCTTTACGTGCTTCAGGATATAATCAGGCCGCTCTTAACACTTGGTTTGAAGAACCTTCACAATGGCTAAAAAACCGTATTAAAGAGCATGAAATTATAAGGGACGAATTGCTACAGATTTTTAAATCTGCTAATCTTCAAACGGTAACTCCTCAAGCAGGTAGTTATCTTTTTCCTCAATTGCCTGAACTTACTGTAAGCTTACATGATTTTGTGCGTTTGTTACGTATTCAATCTAATGTTATCGTTACTCCGGGTTCTGAATTTGACCCTAAATGCCAGGATAGTATTAGACTAAATTTTTCACAAGATTATTCTAACGCAGTTTGTGCAGCAAAACGGATTTTAAAAATGGTAAAAATTTATAGTAAATAATATCATAGGTTAATATACCAAAGCTAGTTTCTAGTATTTATTTTAATTCATTTAATTAATTAATAATGTCTAATTAAAGGTTTTTTTATAATTCTTATATTAGATATAATGAATGCATTTACTATCGTTGACTACGCTGCTTTTGGTTTGTGGATTTTAATAAGTATTGGTTTATCGTATTTAGTTGTACGAAAGTTTGGTTTTTTTGGAGGAAATATAGAAAATCAAAAAACACTAGCCATAGGTCTTATTGCAGGTCATTTATTATACTTAGTTTGGAAAACACTTTGGCTTTTTATTTTAAACTAAATAATTTTAAAATTATGTAAATTAGTGATAATGAAAAGAAAAGAAAAAATGATTAGATATTGGATTGACTGGGTAATTAAAATTTTTCTTTTTGCAGCAGCTGTAACGGCAATGAAATTAATTTTTTTTAAATAGCTTATGAAAAAACTATTATTAATATTCTTTGTTTCATCTATCTTTTCTTGCTCTATTATTAAAAAAGCTGATTATAGTAATTCAAATAAAGAAGTAAATGTTGGTTACGGAACTCAACAAAAAAAGAATACAACCTATGCTATTGGAACTGTTTCAGGGGAAAAATTAACTAAAACACCTAAACACAATACCTCAGAAACTCTGAGTGGTCAATTTTCTGGCCTTAAAGTAAATCAAAACACAATAATTGGAGATTATTCGTCTATATTTATTAGAAACTTTGGATCTCCCCCACTAATTATTGTTGATGGTATTGAAACTACACTAGATGAAATAGATCCAAATGATATTCAATCTGTATCTGTACTTAAAGATGCTTCGGCCTCAATATATGGATCAAGAGCTGGAAATGGAGTAGTAATTGTTAAAACAAAGCGAGGAAAGAAATCTAAATAGAATTTAAAAAAATTCTAAAATCCCCCACTACCCTACTTTTATTTCAAACTGACATTAACTATATTTAAAAAATGAAAAAAATAATTTTATCCTCAATATTTCTAGTTCTATTTAATTTTATAAATGCTCAAGATATCAACAAAAGGTGTAAGGAAGAGTCAACTATTGGAAACGTAAAACTTGTAGGCTGTATTGATGTTGAAGGTAAACTTCATGGATATGGGACTTATGCTCTTACTGATGGAACTCTAATAATTAAAGGAATGTGGAGAAGAGGTAAATTGAACGGAGAAGGTATTAAAACAATTTTAGCCGACAGTCAAACACAAAATTATAAAGGAATTTTCAAAAATGATATATTATTTGATGGTGAAATTGAGATAGTTTTTAAAAGAGGAGATTTAAGAGTACAAAAATATGTAGATGGAAAAATAAAATCTACTAAATATACTTGGATTGATGGATCAATAAAAGAAACATCAGGAATACATTATAAAAGTGGTGATTTAAAAAATGGTGTAGAGAAAACAATTAGTATAGATAATTCAATAATGTCGTCTTTTTATGAAAATGGAGAAATAATTGATCAGAGAAAAAATACAAGTAATTATTATAATAATGAAGAAATTTTAGGAGATTCTGAATCAATTACTATCCCTCTAGAAATTGAAGAGGGTGAGAATACAATGTATGTCAGTTTAAATATTCCTACAAAAAAAGATACTAATTATTCTGCTAGATTTATTTATGATACTGGAGCAGAAGTTTTCTCTCTAGGTTATAGACTTTTTAATGATTTGAAAGAAAACGGATTAGATTTCGTTGATTTAAATGTAAACATTACTGTAGTTGGTGTAAGCGGAGTACCCTCGCAAAACAACGCTATTATAATAAAAGAATTAAATTTAGGAAGCTACACTGTTAAAAATGTAGTGGCTCTTGTAGAGACTCTTGAATCTGCAAATTCTTCTTTACTAGGAATGGGATTTTTAAATAAATTTAAGGAAGTGAAATGGTCTTTAATTGCTAAGGAGCTAGTGTTTTACAAATAATTATGAAAAAATTTCTTATTAATTATCTTGATATAACAGGTTTTATTTTGCTAGTGTTAGGAGCCGTTCTATATATTGGCTATGATAATTCTGAAGCAGAGTTTTTAGTATGGGTGGGATTGGCAACTAATGGCATAGGTATTTTAATAAAACCTAAGTCATAGGTCTTCTTCTTTTTAATTTAAATTAAGTATTTATATAATCGTTACATTTATAAAAATAATTATATATTAAATTGAAAGATCCTGAACTTAAAAAGGGTTCTTTTTTAAGTATTCTTCTTTTAATACTTTCTGGAGAATTAATTTTTTTACTTCCATATGTTTTAGCTAGAGTATTTAGACCAACATTTTTGGAGGTCTTTACTTTAAATAACCTTGAGCTGGGAAGTTTGTTTTCAGTATACGGAACTGTAGCTTTATTATCTTATGTGTATGGAGGGGTAATTTCAGATAAATTTCAACCTAAAAAACTAATTGCATACTCACTTTTTTTTACTGCTTTAGGCGGAATAGTTTTGTCTACTTACCCATCTTATTTTATTTTAAAAATTTTATATGGTTATTGGGGTTTTACTACAGTGTTTTTATTTTGGGGAGCCATGATTAAAGCTACTAGAGTTTGGGGAGGGTCTGATAATCAAGGAAAAGCTTTTGCTTTTCTTGATGGAGGAAGAGGTTTAGTTGCTGCGTCTATGGGAAGTTTAGGTGTTTTAATTTTTTCATTTTTTTTAACAAATGATATAGATTACAGTAATTTAAGTGAACGTAAAGAAGCCTTTAGATATGTAATTCTTTTTTCATCAATGATTGTGTTTTTAACTGGTTTTTTAGTTCTTATATTCATGGAGAAAAATCAGGATATTAGTGAACAAGATTCAGAATCTCTAAATTCACTTTCAAATATTAAAAAAGTATTAAAAATTCAATCTGTATGGCTTATAATGATTATAATTATTTCAGCATACATAGGGTATAAAGTAACTGATATTTATTCTCTATATGCCTCAGAAGTTATGCAGTTTAATCAAATAGAAGCTGCTAATGTTGGTTCATTACAATTATACCTTAGACCTCTTGTATGCGTACTAATTGCCTTGACAGCATCTAAAACTAGCCATATTCGTTTTATTATTGTTGGTTTTGTAACCATGTTAATTGGATCAACAATCTTCGCTTTTGGGATTGTACAATTAAATATGAACTTTGTTTTTTACTTTTCACTAATTATCGTTGCAACTGGGACTTATGCCATTCGAGCTTTGTATTTTTCTATTATGCAAGAAGGTAGAATTCCTTTGGTTTTAACAGGAACTGCTGTAGGCTTAATTTCTGTTGTTGGATACACACCAGATATATTTGCCACTCCTGTTATTGGTTATTTTTTAGATCAATACCCTGGAATAATTGGACACCAATATGTCTTTACAATTTTAGTTATGTTTTCAATTTTAGGACTTATAGCTTCAATAAAGTTTTCTCAAACTACGAAGAAAACACAGTAAAAAACTGAGGGTTGTTTCGTTTTAATTATTTATTTCTTCTTTAGATAGTGAATTAGCAGTTTCGTATGATTTTTGAATATCCTTAAGAAGCCTCATGTACATATTTGAATAATTTTGAGCAAGTGATATATCTCCATAGAAGTCATTTGATAAATAAAACTCTTTGTTGAACTTAAAATTATTTAAAGACCTAGATCCATAAAATTTTCCATCATAAGAATTGTAATTAAATCTTACCCTAAACTTTTTAAGGAACATTCCCCTAAACCTGTTGTTAAATACATCTATTTCATTTGACGTTGCATAATTTCTTTCTTTCTGATGATTAAACATTTCTAACAACACTCTTTTTAATTCGTTATTTTTAATTAATTCAAATGTTCCTGTTGAAATAAGCTGATCAAAAATTCCATCTTTTGGAAAAAAAGAGAAACCAACTTCGATTTGAAGTAAAGTTTTAATTGCTTCTATATCAGATAAATTATTATGATTTGAATCAATATCGTTCAAAATCTCCATAATATTTTTTTCAGAATCTTGAAGAATATTAATTAGATTTTCAATCTGATTTAAATCATCCTCTAAACTTGTAATTAGATCTTCAACCAATTCGTTTTTAGTATTAAAATCTTCCTTGTTTTTTCTAACATCCTCAAAATAAAAGGAAAGAAAAATACTAAAAATGATTACCATTCCCTCAATAATATATCTTAAATTATTCTTCATTGTTATGAATTAACTTGTAAGTGAATGACTAATATAAATAAAAACAAAATTAAATATAAAATACTAATATGGATGTTTACTTATATTTGTAAAAATTTAAAATATTTATTAAAATGAAAAAAATAATTCCAATCTTATTTGTAACTGTATTATTAATATCGTGTAGCACAGAAAGCAAAGTAAAAACAGTTAATAACGATGATCCCATGTCAGGTGTGATGGTAGGTAAAGATTCTAAATCTGATGCGATGATGCAATTCACAAAAGCATACGAAGATAATAATATTATTAGCGCTAAATCTATTTTTTCAGATAGTGTGGTATTTAATGTTAACGATACCAAAATGACTTTTGATGAAGTAAACGAAGGGTTTTCTGCTGGTCATGACTATTTTGATAATATCAAGCATTCAGATGTTCATGTCTCGACGATGTATTACAATGATGGTAATATCTTTACTAACTATTGGTACACTTGGACTGCTAAATCTAAAAAAACCAGTAATGAATTAACTCTCAGAGGCTATTGTTGGTTCAAATGGGAAAATGATAAAGTTGTGGAAGTTTACAACGCTTTTGATCCTACTGGTTACAACCAAGAAATGTCTAATTAAAGGAATATCATTTGATTGAAAAAAGCTAACCTACCTTCCAAAACTTGCCCTGTTTGTTCAAGACCTTTTAATTGGAGAAAAAAATGGGAAAGAGATTGGAAAAATGTGATTTATTGTAGCAACAAATGTAAATTAAATAAAAATTAGACTTTTCAATTAAACTTTAAAAACTCCTGATTTTGTTAGGAGTTTTTTTAAAATAAAAAAACATGAATATAGATTTTAATAAATTTATTGATTTTCATAAAACTAATGGAGGAACTGGAAAAATATTTAAGTTTCAGTTTGTAGAATATAAAAAAGGTTATTTAAAATTAAAAGGGTTGTTTTCTAAAGAAACATTAAACCCTAATCAAAGTGTTCAAGGGGGAATGATGACCTCTATGCTAGATGACATTACAAGCTTACTTCTAATATATGAATCTGGAGGCACTATTTACCCTAGTTCAACCAATCTACATAGCTTACATCATAGACCACTATTTTCGGGAGAAGTAATTGCAACTGCAGAAATCATAAAAAAAGGTAAAAATATAGCAACAATTAAGGGTGAACTTTATAATCTTGAGGGAAAACTTGCGACAACTTTAATGCATACTGTTGTTTTAATTAAATCTGATTTTAAATTAGATTAGAAAGAGTGAAATTATCTAAAATAACTTTTTTTACATTTTTTCCAGTAGCTAAAAAAAGAATTTAAATTGGTCTTGTGACTAAACATCCAGTCTCTCTCATCTATATTGCCTTTGTAATGTATGTTTAAAGGGTGTTCTTTAAAAACCACAGAAGACAGATTGTTTTGGTTCACTAAATCATCAAAAGATCCTACATAAACTTGAACTCCTTTAATATTTTTAGAAAGTCCCAACATAAAGTCCATAGATTTTTTTGAAATTGGATAAGAATTGAAAATTTCTGGTTCTAACAACAATACCCTGTTTACATTTTCATTTTTTCTCCATTGAGGATCTAAATTGTAAAAATTGTATATAAGTGTAGGGATTTCATTTTTCAGATTTAAAGCACAATTCTTAGGTAGAATAGTTTTTAATTTTAAGTCTATAGTTTTTAATAATTCTTTTGGAGTGTCTAATGAGTCAAAGTTTGAATAATCTGTATCTAAGAATGTATTTTTTTGATTTGTGTAACAATATTTATTAATATTTTCTTGATTAGCAAAATACTTTTTATTGCTGTTGGATCCACAAACCCATTGCCAACTTAATGCATTACTTCCCCAATCTGCATCAAGCAAATAGTAATACATCCACTTGGCAGGCATGTTCCAATGACTTTTTGCAATATTACATGCTAAAGATGCGACATACATTCTAAGATGATTGTGCATGTAACCATTTTCATAAAGGTCTTCAATGCTTTTATCAATTGCATTAATTCCAGTTTTAGCATCATTAATTGATATTGACAATTCAGTATTAATAACACCTTCTTGAGTCCTTTTTAAATCCTTATTAATTAATTTATTTTTTTCAATCCAAATCAATTGCCAATAATCTCTCCAACATAGTTCTTGGATAAATTTCTCGATTTCCATAAAATCAAAACCTTTATTAATTAAAGTATTAAAAATTATTTTAGTAGAAATAACTCCTCTTGAAATATAAGGAGACAGCATACTTACCGAACCGTCAATAAAATTTCTATTTCTTGAATATTTTACTGGATCAATTAAGTTTATTTTATCTAAAATTTTATTGTAATCAAGTGTCATATGATATTGTTAAGAAAAATTAATATTTGAAAGAATAAAAAGTTGTAAAAATAAACAATATCTTAAAAAATGCGATAACTAATTATTATTAATAATATTAGTAAAAAATGTTTTTTTTAATCAACAACATCTTTCATACCTTTACGAAATATCTATTTATTATGAAAAAGTTTCTTCTATTAATTTCTGTAATTTTAATTATAGTTTCTTGTGAAAAAGAAACTGTTAAATACTTATTGACTACTTCATCTGAGCCAGCTGAATTTGGAACAGTGTTACCGTCAACAAGAGAATATAACGCAGGAGATACTGCCAGCTTAATTGCTAATCCAGCTGATGGTTATGTTTTTGATAGTTGGACGGGTGCTACTGGGGATTCTGTAACAACCCTTGTAATGGATTCTGATAAAACAGTTGTTGGTAAATTTAAAAAGAAACAATTTGGATTAACAGTAAATATTGTTGGAGAAGGAACTGTTGGTCAAAAAGTAATTAAAGCAGGAGGAGTAACTAATTATACTAGCGGTACAATTGTTGAACTTACTGCAGCTCCAAAATCCGGATGGGTGTTCAAAGAATGGACTGGTTCTTTAAAAGGAATTACTAACCCTCAACAAGTAACTATAGATAAAGCCAAAACTGTAACTGCAACTTTTACAGAAATACCAAAGTACGATCTAACAGTAAATATTGTTGGTCAGGGAGATGTTGCTCAAAAAATAATTAAAGCAGGTGGGGTTACTAGCTATACTAGTGGAACAATTGTTGAACTTACTGCAACTCCAAAATCTGGATGGGTTTTTAAAGAGTGGTCTGGTTCTTTAACTGGAACAACTAACCCGCAAGAAATTACTTTAGATAAATCTAAGACTGTTACAGCAACCTTTACACAAGAAAAAAAGTTTGAATTTACTATCATAAATGATGGATTAGGAGCTGTTTCTAAAAAAGTGGTAAAAGTAGGTTCTGCTGAATACACAGAGGGATCTATTTTAGAACTTACTGCAAGCGCAAGTTCTGGTTGGGAATTTGTAAAATGGGCAGGTGCATTGAGCGGATCGGACAATCCAAAACAAATAACTTTAAAATCAAAAACTGCAGTAATTGCAGTTTATAGAAATCTAGCCCCTATAGTTTTAGATAATGATGGAATTACATTAAAGGCTAAGGCGGGAACAAGCGCTGGAACTAGTTATGAAATTAATGGAGTTACCTACACGGTTGTAGACAACACAATGCTTAAAAGTTGGATTAGTGCTGAGAAAGATCTTACAAAAGCTGTTACTACTCTAGTTACAGATATGAAAGGATTATTTAAAGGTAAAACTAGTTTTAACACTAATATATCTTCTTGGGATGTAAGTAGTGTGACCTCAATGGAGGAAATGTTTGAGGGTGCGACTACATTTAATAAAGATATTTCCAAATGGGATACTAATAAGGTGACTAACATGGACAAAATGTTTAAATCTGCCTCTACTTTTAATCAAGATCTTTCAAAATGGTGTGTAGTTAATTTAGCAACTGAGCCAAATGACTTTACTACTGGAACAGCATGCGATTCAGACAGTAAACCAAAATGGGGAACTTGGCCTGATTGTCCGTTAATTGGGGAATGGGAGTTAGACAGCTTGAGTTTTAGTAATGGAATGAGTCCATTTGGACAAGGTGAAATAGCTTGCGAAAATAATCCAGAGGCTGAACTTAAAATTAATGGAAATGAATCTGAGTATGGTACTTACATCTTTACTGAAAATATTTGCTTTGATGATGGAAAGGATATGGAATCAGAAACTAATCTAGGATATTGGAAATACGAAGGCACAAATAATGAAGTAAAAGTTGCTGACTCCAAAACACAACTAGATGACGCTCCTGCATGGAAACTTACCTACACAAGTGATTATAATTATTTCACTCTAATACAAGGAAGTGACAGTGAAGAAGTGACAGAAGTATGGAAAAGAAAAAATTAGATTGTTAATTTTTTGAGAAAAATACCAGTAATCTTATTCCTTTTACTAAACACTCTTCTTTATAGCAATAATTTTTGGGGTGAAATTGGTCACAGAGTTGTAGGTGAAATAGCTACACAAAACTTAACTGACAAAACACTTAAAGAAATTAATATAATATTAGATGGTGAATCTTTAGCATCAGTTAGTACTTGGGCTGATAAGGTAAAGTATAAACCTGGGTATGAAAAATATATTACATGGCATTACGCTAACATGCCATTAAATATTGAATATGAACAAAGTCTAAAAAACAATAAGGGAGATATCGTATATGCAATAAATCATTGTATTTCCATTTTAAAGGACAGGAATTCTTCAAAACAAAAAAAATCTTTTTACCTTAAATTACTCGTTCATTTTCTTGGAGACATTCACCAGCCTCTACATCTAGGAAGAGGTGAAGACAGAGGAGGAAATGACATAAAAATTAATCACTCAGGAAAACAAACAAATCTTCATAGTTTGTGGGATCATTCAATATTAAATAAGTCTGGAATGAGATATGATGAACTGTCTAAAAATATCATAAATAAATATCAAGATCAAAAAATTAGCTTAAAAACACCTGAGTATTGGGCTTTTGAGTCTCACCAAGAGGTTAAAAAAATCTATTCTGAGGTGATTAATGGAGATTCTATAGAAAATGATTACCTAATAGATCAATTGTCTTTTGTCAAAGAAAAACTTTATAAGGGGGGTATAAGATTAGCCGGATTATTAAATGAAATATTTGGATAAATTTAAAATTTAAGATGTCTTACCGTGTCCTCGTTATTAATAATTTGTTTAAGAGATTCAATACCTATTAATAAATGCTTTTTATCAAATAAATTAGAATTCACATCATCTTTTGCAAGCGTCTTTACCCCATCAGGAATCATTGGTTGATCCGTAACTAGCAATAAAGCTCCAATAGGTATTCTGTTGTGAAAACCAACAGTAAACAAAGTAGCTGTTTCCATATCAATAGAGTAAGCTCTTACTTTTTTTAAATAATTTTTAAATTTATTGTCAAATTCCCATACTCTTCTGTTTGTTGTAAAAACCGTTCCTGTCCAATAATCAATTTTTTGATATTTTAAAGCAGACGAAATAGCTCTCTGAAGTGAAAAGGAAGGCATCGCTGGAACTTCAATTGGAAAGTAATCGTTTGATGTACCCTCTCCCCTAATAGCTCCAATTGGAAGAACAAAATCTCCAATATTAATTCTTTTTTTTAAGCCTCCACATTTACCTAAAAACAGAACCGCTTTGGGTTTTATTGAAAATAATAAATCCATTACTGTTGCAGCATTTGGACTACCCATTCCAAAATTAATTATAGTAATGTTTTCAAAAGTAGAAGAAGGCATGTTCTTTTCTTTTCCAGAAATCTCTACCCCATTAAGTTTCGCAAATTCTTCAACATATTTTTGAAAATTTGTTAGAAGTATGAACTCTCCAAAAAAATCTATTTCCACACCTGTATATCTAGTTATCCAATCTTTGACTATTTCTTTTTTAGTTTTCATTGATACAAAATTACTAAAAACAGAATAGAGTGTGTTTTATATTCATTAATTTTATGTAAATTATGTTAATACCATGAAAAAAATTCTATTCTTTTTATTATTTCCATTTCTTTTAATTGGACAAGAAAAAGATTTCGAACTTAAATCGGATTTACCTTTACTAAAAGTTGAAGCCTCTTGTGGAATATGTATGTTTAGTATGCAGGGAAAAGAATGTGAATTAGCTGTTAAAACAAATGGTAAAACCTACTACGTAATTGGTACTGGGATTGATGATTATGGTGATGCACATTCCAAAACTGGTTTTTGTAATGCAATTTTAAGTGCTAAAGTTCAAGGAGAGGTGATTAATGATAAATTTAACATTAGCTATTTTAAATTATATGATATTAAAAAAATTGAATAACTAATTACAAGCAGTTTTGTATTTATCCCAGTTTTTATTTGTTGATGTGTTTGGAAAATAATAACAATTTTGATCTCCATTAGTAAAAGTTAAATTTTTCCAAAATCCAGTAGGAATATGCACTCCAGTATTTCTAATTTCGTGATTTGCAGCAAATACCAGTTCTATTTTAACTTTTATATTTCCATTGACTGACCAATCTCTAACTTGTTGTTCTAATTGAGCCCATTCTCCTCTATTTAAATTATCAATTTGCATAGCACAATTAATAAAAGAAAATGTCTTATTTAGATTCTCTTCAGAGTCACTAAAAGTAGCGGCTGGAGCAAGATGACCTTTATCCCATTCATTTTTATAATAATCAGCATCATTTGAAGTTGCTATGCCAGGTTCCAAATAAAAATCTTTACTTCCTCTATCTACATTTTTAGGTCGGTTTGAAACAGTATATTCTATCCAATTTGGTTGCTCATATATTTCATTATATGATGCTTTGTAGATTCCCTTATCAATCATTACAATTTCGCGAGGTCCTTTATATTTCTCTCCTTCATTTTCGTCTTCTCCACATGAAAAGAATAATAAAATAAAAAGCAGATAAATATATTTTTTAATCATTTAAATAAAATATTAATAATATCTTAAAGTTATTAAATTGCGTGTAAATGAAAAAATGGATTAATAATATTGGGCCTGGACCTTTAATTGCAGCTGCATTTATAGGACCAGGTACAGTTACTTTATGCACCATAGCAGGACTTGATTTTGGATTTTCTCTTTTATGGACTCTCCTACTTTCTGTAATATCAACAATAGTTCTTCAAGAAATGTCTGCTAGACTTGGTATTGTTTCAGGGAAAAGTCTTTCTGAAGTCATAAGAGAAGAAATAAAAAATCCTATTTTTAAAAAAATTGTAATAACATTAATATTATTAGCTATTGTTGTAGGAAATGCTGCCTACGAAGCAGGAAATATTAGTGGTGGAGTTTTAGGATTAGAAGCTGTTTTTGGAGAAAACTATTTTAAAATATTTGGTATTAAAATCAATTTATATAGTATTTTTTTAGGGTTAATTGCCTTCACATTATTATTTATAGGAAATTATAAAGTTTTAGAAAGATCTTTAATAATTCTTGTAATAATAATGAGTATTTCATTTATAATTACAGCGGTGATAACTAAACCAGACATTATTAAATTAGCGGAAGGTTTATTTGTACCTAAATTTC
>MDSY01055310.1_pt1 | contig 14763 bp, 14 predicted proteins | sample 811131 | NCBI WGS metagenome assembly MDSY01 (sample SAMN05326643, study PRJNA326480) | marine metagenome | isolation source: seawater | place: Atlantic Ocean: South West | collected 2010 | reverse complement strand
TGCCCTTGGACGTCGCTGGCGCGGCACATGTGACCTGCGCCGTGCTCGGTGGTGTTGCAGTATCCGGGCATCGAGTAGGGGGTCGACGGCGGCATTGGCGCGCAGCAGCGACGCGATGCGCTCCACGGCGCTCGACGCCAACAACTTGCAGCCCTGGCGCGTGCCTCATGCGCTGAACCCTGCCGGCTTCGAGCCGCGCATGCCTCATGTGTGTAACCTCTGGTCTCGTGTGTAACACAGCCCATGGGGTCATCTACCTGAGGGCGCACGGGGCGTGCGCGATACCTCGGTAACTCCCGAGGTCAGAGTGTAACAACTTCGCGCATGCGGCGCCGCGGCCGCGGCTCTTCGTCCGGGGTCTCAAACGACGCCAGCGCACTTGATATCGGCGAACCCACCGACTCACAGCACGGTGCCAGCGTCGTAAAGCTGGACGGCGGACTCATTGGGTCAGACGCCGTGCCTCGAGCCGTGTTGGCGATGCTCCCGTCCCTCCGTCCGATCGAGATCTCAGGGCCTACCGACGTGCAGCGCCGCTCCAGCGTGCAGTTCACCGAAACGGGTGAGCTCCGGGCCTCGGCCTCAGTGCCCAAGGAGGTACTGGCCATGCTACCGACGGCTGCTATCGGCTCTGTCGACATCAGCGCGCCCAGTGGCGTGACAAGCCGTGGTAGCGTGACGGCCCGCGACAGTGGCAAGTTCGACATCTCGGGCCCGCTCTCGGATCAGCTGGCGGAGGTCTACGCCATGCTGCCGACGGTGGCCAACCAGGACGCCCTCAGCCCGGGCAGTGTTGCGCGCGTTCGCGACGCCTTTTGTGCGAGCGGCGCCGCGGCGGCGCAGCGCGTGATAAGTGCGCAAGAGCTGTTGGCGTGCATGGAACGGCTTAACGCTCGCCGTCCACCCGCGTGGGCCGCCGAGTGCGCCAATTGGGAGGCGCAGTTCGCGCTGGGCCGCACGACGTCGGAGCTCACGCGCGTCACGAGAAACAAGAGCACGCCGCACATCTTCGCGGGGCTGATGCGACACCCGAGCCACGAGCCGGCCACGCCTCGCACGCTGCAAGAAGAGCCGGCGGCGGGCAAGGAGCGCATGCCGGCTGGCGACGGCCGCTTCTCGATCGAGATGGTGCTGCGCTGCGTGTCGCGCGAGCTCGAGGCGGGCGGTGTGTACGGCATCTTTCAGGAGTATGCCGATGGCGAGCAGCTCGACCAGGAGTCTTTCCTCCGTTTCTGCCGACAGGAGCAGGGCGCTGACGAGGTTGAGGCGGGGCGCGCTTGGGCACAGGCCGCGGGGCTACGCACGGCCGACGACGACGAGTCAAATGTAGACCGAAGCGAAGCGAGTACGCTGGCCGTGGCGAGCGCAAGCGCAAAGCTCTCTCTGCCGCGCTTCGCGGCGTGGCTGCTCTCTGCACACAACGAGGCGCTGGCACCCGAGCACGCAAGTGTCTGCCAGGATATGAGCCGGCCGCTGAGCGAGTATTTCATCGCCTCATCGCACAACTCATACCTGACGGGCCACCAGCTGCGCTCCGAATCGTCGGCCGACATGTACCGTCGCCAGCTGCTGATGGGGTACCGCTGCGTCGAGCTCGACTGCTGGGACGGCGCCGACGGCGAGCCCGAGATCACGCACGGCCACACGCTATGCACACGGATCAAGTTTGTCGACGTCGCGGTAGCGCTGGCCGACTCAGGTTTCGTCGCATCGCCGTACCCGCTGATCCTCTCGCTCGAGATGCACTGCTGCTGGGAGCAGCAGGTCAAGATCGCCGCCATCCTCAAGATGGTGCTAGGCGAGCGGCTGCTCACCGCGCCCTCCCTCGAGCCGAGCACGGATACACCGCTGCCGTCGCCCACGGCGCTGCGCGGCAAAGTGCTCGTCAAGGCGAAGCGTCGCGGCAGGCTCGACGCATCGGTGGCGGGCGTGGAGCCGCCCCGGCAGCACGCTTCGGCGACGGCCGACGGGCGTGCGAGCTCAACTGCGGGTTCAGTCTGGGACGCGACCCCGCCGACTACGGAGCACCTCAGCACTGCCGCCGAGCCTTCCACTGTGCCTTTGCCGACCTTGCCGCGCATAGCGCCAGCGGATTCAGACTCAGACTCAGACGGCTCTCCGCGGCCTCCGCCGCTGCCATCTGGGCTGCAGCGCACCTCTCCCACCTCTCCCACCTCTCCCACCTTTCCCACCTCTCCAACCTCTCCCACCTCCCCTACCTCTCCGAGGCTTCCGCCGCCGCCGCCACCCGAGGCCTTCCTCTCTTCAAGATCCTCCTCCTCCACCTTCAGCCTGCGGGAGGCGCCGACGGCGACGGAGGGCGCCGCGGACGCGGAGGAAACGGTGCGGCAGGTGGCCCCGGGGAAGGCAACATGGCAGGCCACCGCTGCGGAGGCCATTGTGGCGGAGGCGGAGGCTATGGTGGAAGAACCGGACGTCTTGGCCGATGGTGCCGAGGTGGCGCCGGCTGTGGAGCCAGGCGGATCAGCCTTCTGGCGGCGCGCGCCGACGTGCGCAGAGCTGGCAGCCGTGTGCTACCTGCCTGCCGATAAGTTTGCACTCAGTCGCGAGACGGCAGAGAGGCCCATGCGCTCGATCACGTCGTTGGCGGAGCTTCTGCTCGAGAAGCACGCGGCCGAGGCACGCTCCACGATGCTGCTGCACACGCGGCGCCACCTGGTGCGCATCTACCCCGACAAGGTACGGCAGCAGACCCCTCTCGACACCCGCACACGAAGCCTGCAGCACCCTCGCCTCCGAGCTGCCGCCTGATGCAGAGGCTGTAGCCCTATGTGTCAGAGGCTGCTGCCCCTGTATCCAGGTGCGGCAGGACTCGTCCAACTTCGAGCCGTGCCTAGCGTGGGGCGTCGGCTGCCAGATGGTGTGCATGAACACTCAGACGTGGGACCTCGGCATGCGGCTCGAGCGTGCCAAGTTCGCGCTCAACGGCAACTGCGGCTACGTTCTGCGCCCCGCGCGTGACTTTGCCGCGGCGGAGGCGGCACTCATGAATGCAAAGAAGGCTACGCTAAGGCACTCCTCGGCGGCCGCGGCCTTAACGCGCCGCCAGAGCAAGTTGCTGGAGGAGAAGGGCCCGAGCCCGAGCGGCAAGCCACTTTTGGAGCGACGGAGCACCGAGCCTGGCCGGAGCTACGACCCCGGGTGGAGTCATAGCTCGGAGGCTGATACGGCGTCGGCTGCACTGCCGCCTGCTGGCCTGCAGCAACTCGACCAGAGCGAGGTGGCAGAGGCGGTGCAGGCGGCGGGGGTGGCGAGGGCGGCGGAGGCGGCTGCACGGTTCGAGCAGGTCCTGGCGTCGCTTGCGCTGCCAGCAGCGGCAGCGGAGGAGATGCGCGGCTTTGACCACGCCAAGAAGCGGCAACTGGTTGCGATGCATTCCGCCGGGCGGGTGGCGGCGGCGGCGGCCGCCGCCGCCGCAATGCCGGCCACCGGTGCCGATGGTGGTGGCAAGGACGAGAACCACGAGGTGTTGACTCTGCGGCTGATCTGCGGGCGCGAGCTGCCCAAGCCCAACGAGCAGTGCTGCGTCGCGGAGCCGCACGACCGGCTGCACCCAGCGTCCGTGTTCGGCAAGCGGCCCACCTCGAGCGGTGGTATCTCCGCCATCTCGATCACAGTCGAGGTGCACGGCGGCGGCCGTTTCTGCGGGGCCGTGCCGCTGGGCGCACCCTTTACGCAGGGCGCCGCCTACTCGAGCGCCATTGCGACGGGCGGCGGCCTCAGTCCCGAGTGGGAAGAGCCGCTCGAGTGCATCGCCGAGCGTGCCGACGATGCGCTCGTCTCCTTTCACGTGTACGACCGATCGGGCGGCGGCGCGCCGACACTGCTGGCGTACGAGGCGCTGCCTATGCATGCGCTGCGGCCGGGCTACCGCGCGATCCGCCTGCGCGCACCGTCGGGCTCGCGGCTACAATTTGGTGCGCTACTAGTGCACATGCAGCTCGAGACGCGCGCGGGCAGTTTTCGGACGTCGGTTGCGCAGCGTGGCGCGCGCCGCCGCAGCTTGGGGCCATCGCGCCTCAGTAGCGCCAAAATCTCTGTGCCAACTATAGAGCAACTGTCCTTGACTGGGAACATATAAACTCGTGCCGTGTGCAATCGTAACTAAGTGTGATAAAACGCATATTGTCGTGCTAAAGCCGTGCCAGTGAGCAGTGTAGCCCAACGCCCAACCTGCGCCCAACCCGGCGGAGGATGATGAGCTGTATCGTGGCTCGTGCGATGTTCGATGAAAGTTCTCAGTAAAAAGTACGATTGTTATGCCCGAGGAGTGTCTCGGGTACGGGCTAGTTGTACCGTTCCTCGTTGCAAGTTCGGCCTTTGGTTTCGAATATAATGAACAGCCTAAACAGCTTGCTACAATATTTCCCCCAAAAGAACGAGCACAACTTCAATGAGTATCCAGACCCTCTAGAGCGTGGTCGTGAGCTCGACTCGGTCGCGGCTCCTCGACTGCATGTTAATTAATCGACTCCACTTGTCTGCGGAGTGAAGCACAGTCTGCATGCGCACCTGTGATGAAGAGGAAAAAACGTGAATATACATAGACGTACTTTATGATCTCAAGATATCTCGAGCATGGATCGTTTTTCTGAGGCTCGCACACCTCCCGATGCGTGCTTCCCGCTTCCTTCCGGAGCTGCAGCAGGTCCTGGCCGCCTTTGGCGAGCGCGCGGCTCGAGGCCGGCACCACCTCGACCTCGAGGGCGCATGGTGTCTCGACAAGAAGCGTGTCCACCTGAACACACACACAAGGGTGGTTGGTTGCGGCCTGCAACACCTAGGGTTGCAGACTCCGCCTGGGTTGTAGGCATGCGGCGCCCACGTAGAAGAGGCGCGGCCGGCTGGTGAGCACGAGCTGCTTGACGACGCCGCGGCCAGGGCCGCGCTGGCCGCGCTTGACGACGGGTCCCGTCAGCACGATCACCTCGGAGCCATGCAAGAAGGCCCCCCAGTCGAGCGCTCCCACCGCGTGGACCGCCGTCTCGACCACCAGCACGCTGGGGTCGTTCAGCAGCGGCAGCAGCGGCGCAAGGCTGTGTGGCCGTGCCAGGTTGCCCAGCGCCCATGCCGCCTGCATCCGCACCGCCTCGTTGCGGTCCTCGAGCTGCGCGACCAGCAGCGAGTGCACCGCGAGCAGATCGGCTGCCGCCGCCGCCGCTGCTGCGTCGACCGAGCCTGGCGCAAGGCGGCTTGACGGCGCACTCCCGCGTCGGCCTCCCTGAGGGCTGGCACCGCCGCTGCCGCCGGTCCGCAGCGTCGGCGGCTCCGGCGACGCGGCGGCCGCCCGCTTAGAGCTCAACATGCTTGCCCCGCCCGGCTTCGGGCTTAGCCGAAGGCTCGGCCTGCCGCCTTCCGTCCGCCGCTGCGCCGATAGCACACCGGCCTGTCGTGTTGAGTAGCAGTAAGTTCTACTGCTGCTCTCCTGCTACTTCTGCCACTACTCCTTCTACTGCCGGCCTGCGCGCTTCCCATGCGCTCGTCGCACGCTTGTGCGCCATCGTGCTGCCAGAAGGCATGGCCAAGCACCTCGCACGCCGCGGCTCGCGCGTGCGGCAGCCTGGCTGTCGGCTTACCCATTAGCGGGCGCAGCGCTTGCACGAGCGCGCTGCCGTCGGACCACCGCGCCAGAGACGCCACCTGGGTGTTAAATGCCACAGAATCGACGAGTCTGTCTAGGACTCACGGCTGCCTCCCATTGGACCCTGAGGAAGCGACTAGGCAGCCTGCACCGAACTGGGAGAGTTTGTCAATCCTAGTGGACCATAGTAGTGAGCTGTGGCACCGTCAAGACGACTTCCAACGTACTGCGCCACGGCGCCGCGCGTGACAATCTCCGAGTCGGCCGAGGCGAGCAGCGCGTCGAGCAGCGCGCGGAGCGAGTCAGTCGTCTGGAGCAGATAGAGGGCGCCAGCCGCGGCGGCGCGCACGCGCTCGTTGTCGTCGCGTTGTAGTGCGCGCGCCACGTACGGCACGGCGGATGGTGCGCCCAGCCGACAGGCGGCGCACACCGCGGCATGACGCACTAGGCCCGACGGGTCGGCGGTGCCGGCAAGGACGGTGGGAGCCGAGGTTGCATCTCGTAGCTCGCCGAGTGAGTAGAGCGACTGCGCGCGCACCTAGTAGGTAGTAAAGTAAGGTGCTAACGAAAATGGCAAGTAGTAAGTAGCAAGTAGCAAGTAGTAGTAGTAGAGCAACTGTGGCTGCGCGCACTTCGGCGTTCGGGTCGCGCGCGGCGACGCGCAGTGCGGCGGCGGCGCCCCTGTCAAGGCGTAGACCCAGCGTGCTCGCCGCTACCTTTCGGTCTTCGGGCTGCGGCACGGTAAGCAGGCCCACCAGCAACTCCATTGCCAGCACGCCGAGCGCGCTCGCCACGAGCGCCGCGCCGCACGGTGGGCCGTCGGGCTTGTCGAACACCTCGAGCCACTCTGGTTCACCGTGCGCGGCGAGCGCACGCGCGGCGGTGTGGCGCAACCGTCGCTGCGGGTCGGCCAGCAGGGGCCGTAGCGCGCCCACCAGCGCGAGCGGCAAGCCCATGTCGCCGCATGCGGCGGCTGCCACCACCGCGCCGCCCAGCGTTAAGGCCAGCATGCCCTCCACCGCGACGCCACGCACCGCGGAGTCGGCGTCTGCGACCGCAGGCAGCAGGCGCCGCGGCGCTTCGAGCCGGACCAACGCCTGAGCTGCGGCAAGGCGGAGGGCGGGATCGCTGTCCTTCAACGCGCCTGCCAGCCCATCGACCGCCTGGTACACATATATGGTGCAGTCTTTGTACAGGTACAAGGGCCTCCAGCTCCCAATACAGCGCGTATGCTGCCTGCAGCTCGGCCAGCAGCGAGATGGTGCGCCCTCTGATCCGCGGCAGCGAGTCGCCTAGGCCCGCCGCCACCGCCTCGGCCGCGCCGAGCTCGGCGAGCGCGGCGAGCGCCGCCTCGCGCACGCGCCTGGAGTTGCATCCAAAGGCATCAGAGTCCGTATCCTCGGCCGAGGCTACTCTCCATATACTCTCCATGCCTTGCCTCAGCCCCGGAAGGCAGGGGTGGCGAGCCGTGCGCGCCCCCAGCCGAGAGCTTCCAACATGCGGCACGCGCGGCTCGGCGTCGGTCGTCGCCGCCTCCGCCAACTTGAGGGCTGCTGCCAGCTTGACCGCAGCGCTGTTGCTGGCGGTAGCGAGGGAGCCAACCAACGCCACCGCCCGCAGCCGATGCTCCGCATGCGAGTCGGCCAGCGCACGCGCCAGCAGTGTCACATGGCCCAGCCGACCCAGCCACTCTATCGCCGTGCCGCGCACCACCGGCTCGGCGTCGCCCAGGCAGAGCGCATGCAGTGCCTGCGCCGCGCCCGCCGTCCCGAGCGCCTCAGTCGTGACCTGCCTCACGACCAACTCGACGTCGGCCATCGCCACCGCCGCACACGGCTCGAGCGCGCCGAGCGCGCCGAGCGCCGCCACCGCACGTAGCCGGATCGCTACCTCAGGGTCACGCAGCGCCACCGAGCCGAGCAGCGTGGGCGCGCACAACTCCTGCACAGAGATCGATGGACGCAGATAAAGTGGTTGGTTGATGTCTGCCTAGAGTGCCTAAAAACTATGCATTTAAACCGATCCGCTCCTGCAGTAGCGCCACCGCCTGCAGCCGCAGCACAGCCACCTGGTCCACCAGGGCCACGCTCGCCACAGATGAGCTGTCGCCCAGCGCCGCCGCTAGCCGTGCTGCCGCGCCACGCACCGCGCGTGTGCCGCGCGCCATCGGTGCCGCGAGCAGTGCGCCGCATGCAAACGGTGGCACGTGGGGCAGACCCTGCAGCAGCGACCCGAGAGCAGAGAGCGAGGCCAGCGCCGCCTCCTCCTCCGCGCCCTCGCCGCCGCCACCGCCACCGCCGCGGCCGCCGTACTCATAATTGGACTTGTCGGCCGCCGTGGCAGCGTGTGCCAGGTTGCGATCGACGACGCGCAGTAGCGCCACCACACCCGCACACGCGCCTTCCACCGCGGCAAGACCGTCCGTATCCTTGTCTCCCTCACAGCCCGCCGCGGCCACCGCGGCCGCAGACTGCCGCTGCGCACCGCCGTTGACCGCAGAGATGGCGGCGGCAGCGCGCGCGCGCACCGGCGCGGCGGCGTCGTCAAGGGCGAGCGTGAGCGGCGCGAGGAGGCCCTGCCTAGCCGCGATGTCCACCGCGGCGGAACGGACGTCGGCGTCGGCATCGTGTAGCGCGGCGCAAAGGCTCAGCCCCACTGCCACCTGGGAGACGTCGGCTCCGGCCCGCCGGTTATCCTCTCGACCCTCCGAGGCCAGGCCTCCCAGGCGGCCGTCGGCCAGTGCGACCAGCGCCTCGCGCCGCACCGAGGCTTCAGGGGCGGCCACTGCCACCCATGCCAGCCACTCGCCCGGCGGCGCTGGAGGCGGAATGCCCGACATCAACGGCGGCGCGGAGGCGCGGTACGCATGGAGTGCGATACCGCCGCCGCCGTCGCCACCACCGCCGCCACCGCCACCACCGCCGCCACCGCCGCCACTGCCGCCACCGCCACCGCCGCCGCCACCGCCGTCACCGCCGCCACCGCCGCCACCGCTACAAAAGCTGGCGGAGCAGACGTTCCCGCTGAGCCCTCCCAAAGGCAGCTCGGCGACAGAGCTGAACGTGGCTCGTCCAACGCTGCCGAGTCCCACGCGGCGCACCGGCAACCCACCGCGCGCCGCCAGGAGGGCGGCACGCTCGGCGAGGAGTTCCGCGTGGTAACGCGCCGCGCGGGAGGCGGAGGAGAGCGCACGCGACTTACGCTGGATTGACTGGACCGCGAGCAGCTGATCCGCCGCGGGGTGGGGCGCAGGCAGGGCGGCCATCCGTTCGGGGTCGCTGTCCTCCATCGCTCGGTGGCGGCCTGTCAATCGCCGGAGACGCCACTTGCTCCGAGGAGGTGCCGGGAGGAGCAGCTCGCTTGCACGGTCCGGAGCCACCACGGGGACCTCGGGAGGGAGATGACGGATCTCAGGTGGGCCGCGAGACACCGGGGTGGTCGGGCACTGCTCCTGGCTGAGGGCGCGCGAGCGGCGCTCCACCGCTGCCAGACGATATGTCTCCGGCACATCGAGTAGTAGTAGTACCGGCACGTCGATCTGCAGCGAGTCGTCGAGCGCGAGGGATGAGACTGATGAGAGGATCGAGACAGACGAGAGGGTCGTGTCGGGTGCCGCCACTGGTCCCTCGGTTCCCGCCGGTTGGTTCTCAGGTGCCACCACCACCACACCTGCGGAGGTGCTTCCCTCCTCGTCCGAGTCATCGAGGTGCTCCACACTTGACTGGCAGAGCTGCTGCCCTGCTGCCGCGTGCGCGTGCGCGTCATGCGTCGCCGCCACTCCCGGCGCCCCAGCTTCCAATGTGTCGCCACCCTCGTCAGGCAACGCGGCTCGGGCGGTTGCCGTTTGTGTGGCGACGGGCGCGAAGCCGGTGACGCTCATCGACGAAGAGGCATGCTGCAGCCAGGTTCCAGCGTTGCCTTCCTCCGGCGGCTGTGGTGCCGTTGTCGAGCAAGCCAGATCGGTCGTGGCGGCCAATGCCTGGCTAGGCTCACGGCTAGGGTCAACCAAGGTCCAGTGTCAAGGCTTTTGGTGTCAGGTCATAATGGGGGTTACAGGGGACTGGGAAAGGTCGTTGTGCCTGGGTCTCCTCGATGCGCATTCCAAAGCTGTCAGACTGCTCGATCAGCGGCGGCACGGGCGGCAGGGTGTTCGGCGGCAGTCCGAGGGCGTCCGTTGAAGGGATACAGCGGCTCATGAGCAGCAGCAGCCGCTCGCCGAAGGTCTCGACGGAGACCTTGTCAGCCTGCGCCTCGATGACTCTGCCCGAGCCCTCGAGCCTGATGGTCAGAGATGCCCAATTAGCCACTGCAGGATGTGTGCCAAGGGCCACGAGTGGCCATAAACGGGATGTGTGCCAAGCGTCACGAGTGGCCATAAACGACTCACGTAGAGCAACCAAGCAGAGCCGCTCAGGCGACCAGGGGTGGTGGTGGCTGCACCGAGGGCGCTTTCGACATGCGGCGGCGGCTCAACGCTGATGACATCTGCGCTCGGCTTGGATATCAAGGTGCCGCGCTCGAACGCAGTTTCGCCCTGACCCTCGACCCACACGGTGCCACCGAGGGTCAGTTGTAGCGGTGGCGAGGGTGGCAGCATTTTTGGAGGCGTTAGGAAGAGGAAAGGGCCAAAGCTCACGCTCGAAAGGGGCGCAAACCGAGACCAGAGCCAGCGCCGCCCGACGACAGAGCGCGTGACCGTGGTGTGAACGCGTGGGGGGGTCTAAAAAAAGGCGGAACTCTGCTGTGGTCCGTGGTCAGATTCGCTCCGTTGTCTGTCCTTTTGCGCACCGCCCCGCCTCTGCTTCCCGACAAGAGTACATGACCATCAGAGCACGGCATACTTTTTCGCTTTGGGCGCAGGCCGCCGCGCGGACCGCGCAGCCTGTGCCGCCGGGCCGGGACGCGCCACGCTCGGCGTGAACCAAATGGGCGAGTGCACGCTGCAGCCTCGGGAAGCGATTCCCGTGGACGGCAACCTGTTCGGGGTTAACAGCATACTGGGCCCGATTGTTACGTTGGCGTACGACGACCCCGAGCTGCTGGCATCGGCCAGAGCAATCGGCGCAGGCGTACTGAGGTATCCTGGTGGCAGCATTGCCAACTTTTGGGACTTGGCCAGGGGTCGCTACCACGAGCAGAGCATGCACCCTGCGCTTGATGCTACTTTGATCGATAGGGTGGCGCAGCACCCGGAGCGAGGGTTCATCCCTACACGCTTTTGGGCGGGCGTTGCCTCAGCTTCCGCCGGCGCCACAGCCACCGGCCCGGTCTGGGTGTTGAACGTGCACACTATGAGCGGCGCCGAGATGCTGGCGCAGGTGGACGCGCTGCATTCGCAGGCGCGCGTCGGAGGTCTAGGCGCGGTGGGCTGGGCGTGGTAGGGGAGCTTAGGCGTGTGCCCAGTGACTGAGAGCGCACCTCTGCTGGGCGTGCTCGCAGGGCGTTCCCGTGTCGTTCGTTGAGCTCGGGAACGAGCTAAACTATCCTGGGTACAGCCGCTTCTATCGCAACACGAGCACCTACGCGGAGAAGATCTTCCCTCTCTGCGCGAAGATTCGCCAGGTCTTTCCGAGGGCTAAGATCGGAGTGGTGATAGGAAACCTTGGTTGGAAACTGGCGCTTGCCCGGAGGCCAGATCTATTTGATGCGGTCGTCTCCCACGACTACGGACCCAATTATTGCTCATTGGGGCGTCATTCTGATCGGGAGCCCGATGGCGTCGGGAGATCGCTGACAGACGAACAGTGGGTGTCGACCATTGCTTCCTGGGGAAGCAGGCGGATCGTCCGTCAGGCTGAGTTTCTTGGGAAGGATGTGTGGATCACCGAGTTTGGTTTCGGCGATAACAACTGTGGACGCGCGCTCGCCCATCTCGACGCTGGCGCTCTGCGTGGCGTGCACTGGCTCTCCTGGGTGCTTGCCGCCATTGACAAATACGGCGTAACGCAGGGCGTGCGCATGCTCAACTATATGGTCTTCTCCAATCAGTGGACTCTTAAATCTGATCGCATGACATCCATGGTTAGCCTGCCGAGCGGCGACGCAGTGCCAGGGTACCCTGAATCGGCCCAGGTCAATGGCGTCGCCCAAATCTTTGCGCACGTCGCAGGCGTGGCGCTCCGACAAGAGCGCGCGCACATGCGTCGCGTGGACATGTCCCACTGCGACACTATGGTTGACCCAGACCATCGAAGCAGCACTGGCGATCGTCTTCCTTGCCTCCAGGCCGCGGCTTTTGGCGCATCGCGTGTGTTGGCCCATTCTTTTGTCTCTGTGGTCGTCACCAACATCTGTTGGCACGGCACGGATGCGCATCTCGATCTCGCGGCCCTTCTTACCGAAGAGGTCGCGCTGAAAGGGCGCTTGGGGTGGGAGCTCACGACCACGCAGTACGACATACTTGACCCTGGCGGCTGGATGCCGCTTCATGCGATCGACACGTCGGGTTTGCCGTGGAAAGGAGGGCCATTGACGCCCACTGTGAGCAAGCGCGCATTGGACGAGAGGTGGGAGCCTGACACGGTCGAGATTCGGTTGAGGGCGCACACCGTCACGATAGCAACTATTCGGCTACCCAATGCTGTTCTGCCTCCCGGCATGCCGCCAGTACCTCCATCACCTCCATTACCTATACCATCTCCACCATCTCCACCATCTGCACAAGGAACAGCACAGCCACCTGCGGCTGCGCCCCCTTCGCCCCCTTCGCCGCCATTCGCGCCAGGCGCGTGCGTGCCTGGAAATACACTCGGTCTGCACGATGTTTATCAAGCGGATTCTGCGGATGAGTATTCTAATCCCAACCGCATCGTGAACTGTTACTGGCTCGCCAGACGTACGATCGAGCACAGCTATCAGAGATGCTCCGACTACATCCACCTTCTCGACGCCGCCATCCCAAAATTCGAGCAGTGTGTTGACCACAAGACGAAAAGTGGGCGCTGTGCTGCTGGCGCTATCATTTCATGCGCGTCGCCCAAGTCTCCACCTTCTCCACCACCTCCCGGACCCGCCGTGTCACCGTCCCCGCCCACCCTACCGCCACCGCCGCCTCCTCCTCCTTGGCCCCCCTTGCAAAGCTCGTCGATATGTGACACGGGCACAGTGCTGGGCTTACAGCATATGTATAGGTGGGGATCACACATACATGACAACAAGGAGTTAATCGTGAACTGCTGGTGGCTCAATCGATTGGGGATTGAGGAGGTGGGCGGCGGCGGCTGTGCTGAATTTATGGAGGCAGTTGAGCCTACGTTTTCGTTCTACAGTTGCAAGCCACACCCCTCAATCAGTTCCCGATGCCTACGGAACGAAACGGACCACTTCTCGTGCCGAGGTGGTGGCGATGGGAGTGATTTGGGCGCCACGCATCAAACGGAAACCGTGGCTGTGGCGGTGCCGCCGCCGCCGCTACCGCCGCCGCCGCTACCGCCGCCGCCACTATCGTCAGCACAGCGCGTGCCAACCTCGCCGCCCACCTCGCCGCAGATGCCACCTCGTCCATCGCCATCGCCGCCTCCCCATCCTTGGCCCCCGATGCAACACTCGCCAATGTGTAGCACGGGCACTGTGCTAGGCTTACAGGACGTCTACAAGTGGGGCTCGCCCGTGCACGACAACCCCGAGTTGATTGTGAACTGCTGGTGAAGCCTAACCCTAGCCCTAGCCCTAGCCCGAGCCTTGGCCCTAACCTTAACCCTAACCCTGACCCTAACCCTAGGTGGGCGGATCGCATTGCTCTTGAGCAGAAGGGGGTATACTGCACTGATCTCATGATTGAGGATGGGCCTGCCTTTTCGTTCTACAGCTGCCGACCGCATGCCGAAAGCTCTCGATGCGCGCGAAGCGAAGCAGATCACTTCATGTGCCCTAGACCGCCGCCCGCACCGCCCTCACCGCCACCACCCGCGCCCCCCCCGCCGCCCCCGCCACCCCCACCAAAAATTGTTCCATCGCCACCATTGCCACCACCGCCCGTGCCACACCCTCCTTCTTCGCCGCCTCTGCCTCCGCCGCCAGCACCTGCTCTATCACCTGTGTCGCCTGTGTCACCTCCGCCACCGCCACCACCACCTTCTCCATCGCCGCCACCACCTTCACTACCTTCTCCTTCGCCATCTCCGCCTCCGCTACTCGGAACTATCTTGATGGCCTCACCAAGTCCACCGCCGCTGCTGGAGAGGTGCCAGCGCAACCCCACGGTTCTCGGCAGCGAGCACGTCTACGCAGAGGACTCGCCGCTCCACCCCAACAGGTATAGAGAGGTGCGCTGCGAGTGGGTGGACCGTCCGCGCATAGAGACCCTGTTCAGAAAAAGCTGCGCCGATTTCGTGTGGATGGACGAGGCGGACGGGGAGGGCATCGCAGCGCTCAATACGATCTACAGTTGTAAAGACGCAACCTTGCAAGACCGCTGCGCGTTGAGCACGCTCGCCAGTTTCTGCTCACCAACCTCACCGCCCCTGCCGCGGCCGCCGCCCTCGCCGCCGCCGCCTCCACCGACCCCATCTAAAGTCTGCAAGGGGCTCACAGAGCTCACCAGTGAATTCGTTTTTGCGACAAACTCGCCAGTGCATGCCAACACGCGTGCCACGGTGAACTGCTTTTGGGTCGATCGCCCCGCAGTCGAGGCACAGAATCGGTCTTGTTCTTCTTTTATTTGGCGGCAACAGGAGGACGAGGCAGAGCTCGATGCGTTCTACTACAGTTGCAAGCCACATCCCTCAATCAATTTTCGATGCGCGTTGAACGTAGCGGACCACTTCTCGTGTGGTAGTGATGGTGGCGACTTGAGCGCCACGCATCAAACGGCCACGCTACCGCAGCCCCCTTCGCCACCACCCACGCCGCTCTCGCCGCCCTCCCCACCGCAGCCTTCTTTGCCGCCGCCCGCGGCGCAGCCCTCGCCCCACAATTCTGAGGAATCGGTTGCGTCCAGTGCCATCTCTATCCGTGAGGTCGCGGCGACGTGTACGGCGCTCGGCTTCGGTCAGCGTCGTACCTGTGTCTCGATAGCCGCAGGCGTTGTGGCGCTCGGCTTAGGCTGCTGCTGCGTCATCTGTGCCATTCGTCGCCATCCTAGGCGAACGCGTCCAAGTTCTAGGGCGTTGTCTGCCCTAGGCCAAGCTCCTGTATGGGCACGCATGCCTGCTGATGAGGAC
>MDSY01055955.1_pt1 | contig 14772 bp, 13 predicted proteins | sample 811131 | NCBI WGS metagenome assembly MDSY01 (sample SAMN05326643, study PRJNA326480) | marine metagenome | isolation source: seawater | place: Atlantic Ocean: South West | collected 2010 | reverse complement strand
TATAAATTTTAAATTTATTTGCTTTCTCATAAAAAAAATTTGAATTACTATAAAAAAAATCAAATTCAGTATTTGAAAAAAATTTTTCTCTTGATGATAAATAATTTTTCTCCCACCAGTCATCTGAATCTAAAAATGCAATAAATTCTCCATTAGAACTCTGTATTGCTTGATTCCTAGCTTTGTATAAAGGAATTTTTTTTTTATTAAATATATATTTAATTCTATCATCATTGAAAGTTTTGATTATATTTAGTGAATTATCATCAGATCCATTATCCCATAAGATAATTTCTAAGTTTTTATAATCTTGTTCGATTATACTTTGTAAACATTTGCCTAAATATTTATCACCATTATAAAAATTGACTATTGCACTTATTTTTGGGTTGTTCATTAATTGGTGTAGTCTGATGCAGAATTATTAAACTTAGAATAAGTTTATATTGGGGCAATAAAAATTCCAACAACTAAATATCTAATATTTTCTTGCTAATAAATATTAATAATAATATCTATACGATTTATATTATGTCAAATAATTCAAACAAAAGTTTTGCTATCGTATTTTGCATATTTTTTGCCATTTGTTTTTTTTATTATTATTTCAAGCATAGTGATTTTAATTTATTTTTTTTGTGTTTATCTCTATTATTTTTAGTTTTAGGACTTGTTAAATCTCCAATTTTAACTCCATTAAATAAAGTTTGGATTAAATTTGGTATTTTTCTAGGCAAAATAATTGCACCAATTATTATGATGATAATTTTTTTTTTAGTAGTTTTTCCAACAAATTTGCTGTTAAAAATTTTTCGTAAAGATATTTTAAAACTAAATAATAATGGTAAAAAGAGTTATTGGGTTAAAAAAGAAAAAAATGTTGGAACTATGGATCAACAATTTTAAATGATAGAATTTTTTAAAGAATTTTTTTATTTTTTGAAAATTCGTAAAAAGTATTGGTTATTACCAATAATTATTCTTCTTGTGTTGTTTGGCTCAGTAATTGTTCTAACTCAAGGAACGGCCATTGCTCCTTTTATATATACAATCTTTTAAGTAAATAATTTGACTTATATTTTAGGTATTTCCTCTTTTTATCATGATAGTTCAGCTTGCCTGATTAAGGACGGGGATATTTTAGGTGCAGTTCAAGAAGAAAGATTTACTAGAATAAAACATGACGCTTCCTTTCCTGTAAATTCAATTTCATGGTTGCTAAAAGCAAACAACATAAAATTAACAAATGTCGATTACATTGTTTTTTATGAAAAACCATTTTTAAAATTTGAAAGACTTTTAGAGACTTATATAGCATTTGCTCCTAAAGGTTTTAGATCATTTAGTGCTTCAATGCCAATTTGGCTAAGAGAAAAACTTTTTCAAAAAAAATTGATTTATAATGAATTAAAAAAAATAGATAATAATTTCTCATCACAAGATAAAATAAAATTTTCAGAACATCACTTAAGTCACGCAGCTAGTGCGTTTTTTCCATCACCATTTGAAGAGGCATGTATTCTAACTTTGGATGGAGTAGGAGAATGGGCAACAACTACCATAAGCATAGGTAAAAAAAACAAAATTGAAATTCTTGAGGAAATACATTTTCCACATTCTTTGGGATTATTATATTCAGCATTTACATATTATTTAGGTTTTAAGGTAAATAGCGGGGAATACAAAGTTATGGGTCTTGCTCCTTATGGTGTACCAAAATTTAAAAAAATAATTTTAGAAAAACTAATTGATGTAAAGGAAGATGGATCTTTTTCAATGAATATGGAGTATTTTAGTTATGCAACAGATTTGAAAATGATTAATCATAAATTTGAAAATCTTTTTGGACAAAAAATAAGAAAAACAAAAACTGAAGAATTAAAACAATTTCACATGGATATAGCTGCATCAATACAAGCTGTAACTGAAGATATAGTTTTAAAAATTTCAAGATATATTGTTGGTAAATATAAAATAAAGAATTTGTGTCTTGCTGGTGGTGTTGCTCTAAACTGTGTAGCTAATGGAAAAATTTTAAAAGAAAAAATATTTGATAATTTGTGGATACAGCCAGCTGCAGGTGATGCTGGGGGTTCCTTAGGTGCTGCATTAGTATATTGGTATAATGAACTTGATAATAAAAGACTAGAAATTAAAGATCTTATGAAAGGATCCTATTTGGGACCCGAATATAATGATGAAGAAATCGAAACAGTATTTAAAAGAAATAATGCAAATTATACAAAATATTCTGAGAAAAAAGTTTTAGAATTAGTTTCTATTTATTTAAAAGACAATAAAGCAGTTGGTTGGTTTCAAGGTAGGATGGAGTATGGACCCAGAGCTTTAGGTAATAGATCCATTCTAGCTAATGCACAATCTCAAAATATGCAAAAAGATCTTAACTTAAAAGTTAAATTTAGAGAAAGCTTTAGGCCTTTTGCTCCTGCAATTTTGAATGATAGAGCAAGCGAATTTTTTGAAATAAATACAAGTAGTCCTTACATGCTTATAGTTTCAAATATTAAAGAAAAAATAAAAATAAAAAACTCAAATCAAAAAAATATTAATTTAAAGGGTATAAATAAATTAAACGAAATCAGATCTTCAATACCTGCTGTTACTCATGTTGATTATTCAGCAAGAATACAAACTGTAGACAAAGAGACAAACCCAAAGTTTTATAATTTAATAAAAGAATTTGATAAATTGGAGTCTTGTCCAATTTTGGTCAATACATCATTTAATATACGAAGTGAACCAATAGTCTGTTCACCTCATGATGCTTTCAAATGTTTTATGGGAACAAATTTGGATGTTTTAGTTGTAGAAAACTTTATTTTATTAAAAGAGGATCAGGATCCAAAAATGATTAAAGATTATCGGAACACTTTTAACCCTGATTAAATTATGAAAATTTTAAAAAAAAAATTTCCTATATTTTTATTTCTTTTTTATAATTTATTGTTATTTGAAATATTTTCTTACAGCTTTTTTGTAATCAATGAAGAGAAGTCGAAGTTTGATAATTATAAAAAGAAATATACAGGTAACTTAAATTACTTTTTTTCAAAAGATGTCGAGTTAGTTTTTTCAGAACCTGATAATGAAGTTGTTCACTTTACTTCAGAATTTGTTGATATTTTCAAAACAAAAAATATTTTAAAAAACTCTATGAATTTAGGTTTTTTTGACAATGGAATAGATCCATCCAAAAAAAGTATTGTAGCGATTGGAGATTCATTCACAAGAGGAACTGGCTCTGGAGATAATCTTCAATTTGGATGGGTTTCATTGGTTGAACAAAAATTAAATAACCATAACATTATAAATTTTGGCAATCGTGGTTCAGGAATAAATCAACAATTTTATGCGTATAAAAAATTAGAAAATCTAATACCTCATGAGGTTATTTTATATAATTTTTTTTCAGGAAATGATTATTTTGATAATTTAGATGATGTAGATTTCAATTATTATTTGTCAAAAACCTCAAAATCAATGTCTCAAGATAAGGTTAATTTAATTGTTGAAAAATTACAAACTCATCATGGTTTTAATTATCATATGGATTATTGGTTAAAAAATAAGTTTAGCTTTTATAGTGTTTATTTTTTATTAAAAATTTATGATTATTTGTTAAATGAAAAAATAGCTTCAAATTACTTAATAAATAAAAAAAATAATATTTATTTAAAAACAAATATTAATGAACAAGACACAAGAATGGGGCTTGTATCAGATAGTTTATTTAATTTAAAAAAAGAAATTGAGCAGAAAAAAAAAATTCAATGTAATAAAAAGTATTGTTTTAGATATTATGATGATTTTCATAATAATAAGATAATTAAAGAAAAAATTATAAATAATAGTGCAAAAAAAATAAATGAATTCTACCTATATTCAAAAAAAAATAATAAAAAATTTATTTTAATTCTTCATCCGTGGGCAAGAAATTTAGACAAAAATTTAGGAGAACAGTATAATCAAATCGATAAAATTTTATTATCAAAAATAAATAAAGATATAAATTATTTGTTGATATCAAATGATCTTAAAAATTATGAAAATTCAAATCCTGATATAAAAATTTTTCATAGATATGACGGACATTACACTAAAGATGGTTACGCTGAAGTATCAAATATTATTTACAGACATATAAATAGGATCTTAAATTAAGGAAATTTCTATTTATTATCAATATGTTGATAAAAATTAAATTGATCATAAAACATTATATGGTTTTTTTCAAAAAAAATAAACATTATTTACGAATTTTTTGATTAAATTTTAAATAATTCATTTTATAATAATTAACTGTTTTTTTTAAACCTAAATTTAAATTTATCTTTGGTTTCCAATTTAATAGTTTTTTTGCTTTAGTATTTTTTGGATATAATTTAAGTATTTCATCTTTTCTTAATCTAATTGCTCCAAATTTTGGTTTCCCTAAACCAACAATTTTAGAAATATTTAAAATTACTTCTTTAACTTTGCTGGGTTTTCCATAGCCAATATTTATAATTTCTCCAGATAATTTTTTTTTCTTTAAGACTTTTATTATTCCATCAATTAAATCATCGATGTATAAGAAATCCCTAAATTGTTTACCATCTGAACAATCAAATTCATTACCTAAGATCGAATTTAATATTGTATGTGGTATCACTCTATTTGGGTCTTGATATGGTCCATAAACTAAATACAATCTTAAAATAATTACTGGAAAATTAAACTTTTTATACAAATCAAGTAAAAAATTAGTACATAATAATTTTGCTTCACCATATGTTGAGAGAATTTTTTTTTTAGATATCACATTTTCTGTATGTGGTGATCTAATTTTTCCGTACTCTATACTTGAACCAATTTGAATAAACTTTTTTATTTTTGAATTAATAAATAATGATGAAATATTTTTACATCCATTATAATGGCTTTTGATAGTTTTAAGTTTTCTTGAATGATCAACATATCCAGCCAAATTGACTACATAATCAAAATTTATTTTTATCTTGTTTTTTAATTGTTTTTTTGAAGAAATATCTGCAATTAAATATTTTACTTTTTTTAATTTTCTTACTTTCTTTGGCCTATTTGAAGATAAGCTTGTGACCTTCCAATTTAATTTTAGACATTTCTTTGCTAAATGATAACCTATAAAACCTGTTCCACCAGTAATTAAGATTTTTTTAGTCAATATACTCTTTGTTTTTAATTTTTCTTTCTAATATTTCTTTGTCTCTTAAAGTATCCATACATTGCCAAAACCCGTAATGTTTATAGGCAACAAGTTGATTTTTTTTGGTAATATTTTTTAGAGGCTCTTGCTCTAAATAAGTATTATCATTTTTAATATATTTTAAAAATTTTGGATCCATTACAAAAAAACCTCCATTGATCCATCCCTCATCAAGGTTATTTTTTTCTCTAAAATATTTAACTGTATCTTTGACAATTTTAATAGCACCAAATCTAGCTGGTGGTCTAACTGCTGTGACTGTAACTAATTTTTTTTTCTTATTATGGAAATTTACCAAATTTTTAATGTTTACATTTGATAAACCGTCTCCGTAAGTTGCAATAAAAGTTTTATCTAAATATTTTGTTAATCTCTTTATCCTTCCTCCAGTCATTGAATCTTTTCCAGTAAATATACATTTCACTTTAATATCTTTTTTTAATTTACAATTTTGAAAATATTTTTTAATCTGATTACCTTTATAGCCTGTAGCTATATAAAACTCCTTAAAACCATACGAAACAAAATGATCAATTATTCTATGTATAATTGGTTTACCAATAATTTTAATCATTGGTTTGGGTATTATTTTCGTTAATTCAGAAATCCTTGTGCCTAATCCGCCAGCTAAAATAACTATTTTCAATTTTTTTATTTATTGTTTTTTTGTACTATTTTTTCAAATTCTTTGATTTGATTAATAGAATATTTATACATGTTAATCTTTTTTTTATCTAAGAAATATTTATACCAATTAATTACCAAATCAATAGTTTGATTTGCGTTAAGATAACATTTCCATTTAATTATTTTAAATGCCTTTGTGCTATTAAGTTTTAATAATTTAGACTCGTACTCGTTTTTTTTAATCTTTAATATTTTCCAGTTAAGAAAGTCCCACTTACTCTTTATTTTACTCACCAATTCAATAACGGTAATTGAACTTTTATTATTGGGTCCAAAATTAAAAACATTACCATTTATATTTTTATTTTTTTTTTGTTTAAGTGCTAATAACATGTAGCCATAAATGGCTTCAAAAACATGCTGCCAAGGTCTTGTTGAATTTGGAAACCGGATTAATAATTTTTTTTTATTTTTAATTGATTTTATACAATCTGGAATTAGTCTGTTCTCTGACCAATCCCCTCCACCAATAACATTTCCTGCCCTAGCAACAGATATTTTTAAATTTTTGTTTTTAATTAAAAAACTATTGAAATATGATTGAATTATTAATTCCGCACAGGCTTTTGAAGCACTATAAGGATCATGCCCACCCAAAAGATCATCCTCTTTATAACCTCTATTTAATTCTAGATTTTTATAAGATTTATCACTTGTAATTATAACAACTGAGCAAATCTTTTTTGTTTTATAATCTTTCAATACATCAAGTAAAGTTAATGTTCCAAAAGAATTAGTTTCAAAAGTGAGTGAGGGTTTAGCGTAAGATTTTTTAACTAAAGATTGCGCTGCTAAATGAAATATATAATCAGGTTTATGAATATTAATTAATCTTTGTAATTTTATTTTATTTTTAATGTCAAAATTCTGATGATTTATTTTTTTTTTTAATTGATTTGACTCAAAGTTAGATGGTTTTGTTGGTATGCCATTAGAAATTCCAATTATTTTTGCGCCCAGATGAAGCAACCAAATTGTGAGCCAAGACCCTTTGAAACCTGTATGTCCAGTGATGATGACTTTTTTTCCTTTAAAATTTGACAGTAAATTAATCATCGAATTTTTTTTTCTAATATTTCTCTGTAATAGTAAAAATAAATTATACCAATAAAAAGCATTATTGTTTTAATTAGATATAGTCCAAAAATTATTTTTGAGAAATTTTGATATTGAAAAATTATTTCTAAAAAAATTAAAAAACAAACTGGGTCAACCGTTCTAGCACGATCATCCATAAAGTTTTTTATGAATAAAACAGCAAAACTTTTTTTTTTTTTAATATTATTATCCACTTCATTTTTTTTGATATCAAAATTTATTTCATCATTTAATAATTCATGAAATAATTGATGATAAGCAAATAATTTAAAGTCAATAATTTTTAAAAATAAAATTATTATAGTTAAAAATAAGTAGATATTATTATTTGAATTATTGTAGCAATATATGCCTAAAGAGGAAATCAAACTACATGTTCCTATATGAGACCCCCAAGTATCTAATATATGGCCAATTGAAGAAGTTTGATTTTTTATTCTAGCTATTAGCCCATCAGTCCAATCAATAGAACCTTTTAAAAAAAAAATTATCAATCCAGAAATAATTAATGCATCCGAATTAGTTGTCAGAAGTATTCCTGCAACAATTCCACTAATACAATAAATCAATGAAATATGATTTGCTGTTATAGAGGTATATTGAAAAAAAAAAGCAAAAATTGTAGACAATTCAATATAAACTCTTGCTTTTAAACAACTATAAGGACTTTTATTCCAGTCATAAATATTGAAGTCAAAATTTATATTTCTTTTTTTTCTATCTTCATAATTCTTTGTTCTTAAGTCTAAATATTTAATCATTTAAAATTTTTCTTATATCATTTTTAGTTAGCATGACAGGATTGTTTTTAAGTCTTAGCGTATTGACTTGATTTAAAATTTTATCAGAACTTGCACTGATATTGATGCCCAATTTTGTAAAAGAGTCAGATAAATTTGCTTGATATTTAATATATTTTATTTTTTGACACAGTTCATTAATATTTTTTACCTTAAACAACTTAAAAATTATTTTATATCTGTTGTTTAAATTAAAACTAGACAAGGAACGATTTAAATTTAAATAATTAAATAATAAAAATTTCTCAAAAGTAAGTGAAACAGCATGTCCATGACTAATGCCAAACATTGAACTAAAAGGATACGAAACTGCATGAGGTGCTGTTGTCTTAGATATGTTGATGGCTTTACCAGCTAGATTTGATGATATCAACATTTTATTTGAATTTTCTAAATTTGGTTTTTTAACAAATGGTAAATAGTTTGTTAAAGATAATTCTAAAGATTTTTTTGCGTAATATAAGCTAGTTTTATTGGACTTAATTGATATCAGTGACTCCACAGATTGTGCTATCGCATCAAATCCTGCTGAAGATTTTAAAGGTTTTGGATTTTTAATAATTAAGCTAGGAAAAAGAAAATAATGATCAGGTATTAATAGTGAGTTTTCTACAGAATATTTTATACCTTTAATATATATCACGGCGTTAGAGGTAACTTCTGCACCAGCTCCTGCTGTTGTAGGCAAAGCAATTAAAGGATAAATTTTTTTCTTAGATATATTTTCATATCTTAATAATTTTTTATTTAAATCTTTAATAAGTCTATAGTCAAAAATACTTACAATTTTTGAATAATCAATTACTGCTCCACCTCCAATTGACAAAATAATATCAGGTTTAAAGTTATTAACTTCTTTTAAAATTAAATATAATTCAGATAGTTCTGGAAATTTTGATTTTTTAAAAAAAAATTTAAGAGTTTTATTTTTTGAAAATTTTATTAATAAATTAGCTTTTGACTTATAAAAAGAATTTTCTCCAGTAATTATAAATATCTTTTTAAACTTTTTATTGTTTACCAACTTATCAAAGTCTGATAATTTTGAACTATTAATCAAATTCATTTTTTGAGTTATTTCATAAAATTTTTTTTTATCTCAATAAAATCTTTTGGTCTCCCTAATAAAGAATTATTATTAAAACTAGACATTTTTATTTCTAAAAAAGATCTTTTTTTAGAAGCTAAAAATAAATTTAATTTATAATTTAAGTCCTTTTTGTTTTTAATTAAGTAATATTTTTCAAATTTAAACTCTTTAATAATTCTCTCTAAATTTATTTTTGACAGATTGGTTTTTTGTCCTCCAACTGATTCGTGGGAGTCATTATTAAGTAAAATATATTTAAAATTTTTTTTTGATTGTTGTCCTATTGTAAAAATACTTCCTAAGTGCATTAACATTGATCCATCACCATCTAAACATAAAACTTGTTTTTTTGAGAATAATGAATATCCCAATGCAATCATTGAACAATGACCCATGCCCCCTACAACATAAAAATTGTTTTTTTTTTGCTTATTTGAAGATAAACGAAATAATTCACGAGAAATATATCCGGTTGAACTAATTATTTTAGTATTTCTAACTTTTTTAAGTAATTCTTTTATAATATGGTCTCTTTTTAAATCTCTAAAATTCTCATTTTTTTTAACAAAATATTTTTTGTTTTTAATAAAAGTATTTTTTTTAATAAGGCAAGCAACTGGAACGTTATTTTTTTTGGAATAACTTAATAAGTTTGATAATTCTTTAAAACTTTTCTCATCATTAATAATACAATATTTAATTCCAGCAAGTTTTAAAAGGTTTTTGGTTATTTTCCCTTTGGTTAAATGTTGTGGTTCATCTTTCAAGCCAGGAGCACCTCTCCAACCAATTATCAATAATGAAGGGATGGAATATACTTTTTTGTGCAAAATTGAAATTAGAGGATTTATAGCATTTCCTAAACCAGAATTTTGTAAATAAATTGCAGGTATTTTTTTGCTAGATAAATAATAACCTGTAGCAAGTGCTACTGCTGAGCCCTCGTTGGTAGCTGGAATATGTTTAATTTTTTTATGTTCTATATATATACTAAATTCTTTTAAAATAGAGTCTGGAACTCCTGTAAAAAAACTTATTTCTCTTTTTTTTAAAAAATTAAAAAAGTTTTCTAATTTAATCATTTTAATTGTAATATTATAGTTTATACTTATTGTTAAGTGTTTCTAAAATATTTTAATTAAAAAGATATAAAAAAATATATAATTTATTTGTAATGACAAAATCAAAGACTGTATACGTTGCAATGTCTGCAGACCTGGTTCATCCTGGCCATTTAAATATTATTAATAGAGCATCAAAATTAGGAAATTTAATAATAGGCTTGTTAACAGACAGTGCAATCGCAAGTTATAAAAGAGTACCTGTAATGGAGTATAAAGACAGGTTTAAAATAATATCTTCTATCAAAGGTGTTTCAAATGTTATCAAACAAGAAACTCATGATTATACAAAGAATTTAAAAAAAATTAAGCCTGATTTTGTTGTACATGGAGATGACTGGAAACAAGGTATACAGTCAAATGTTAGGAATAAAGTTATCAAAGAATTAAAAAAATGGGGAGGGAAATTGGTTGAATTTCCTTACACTAAAGGAATATCTTCCTCAAAGTTAATTTCGTTATATAAAGAAATTGGCACAACTCCTGACATAAGAAGAAAGCAATTAAAAAGAATTTTATCATCAAAAAAATTATCGAGATTTTTAGATATTCATAATGGCCTAAGTGGTCTTATAGTTGAAAATACCAAAGTGCAAATCCAAGGAAAAATTGAGGAATTTGATGGCATGTGGGGTAGCTCACTAACTAATTCAACCGCAAAAGGTAAACCAGATATTGAGGCTGTAGATTTTACCGAAAGATTACAATTATTAAATGAAGTTTTGGAAGTAACTACAAAACCAATAATTTACGATGGAGATACAGGTGGAAAGATAGAACACTTTGTTTTTACAGTTAAAACTCTTGAAAGGCTTGGAGTATCTGCCATTATAATTGAGGATAAGGTTGGATTAAAAAAAAACTCTTTATTTGGAACATCTGTAAAACAACAACAAGATACTCCATCATCATTTTCAAAAAAAATTAAAGCGGGAAAAAATGCGCAAGCTACAGAAGAGTTTATGATTATTGCTAGAATTGAAAGTTTAATTTTGAATAAGGGTATAAAAGATGCACTTCAAAGAGCTAAGAAATATATTAATGCTGGTGCAGATGGTATTATGATACATAGCAGAAGAAATAATCCCTCTGAAATTTTTGAATTTTGTAAATTTTATAATAAATTCAAAACTAGAAGACCGTTAGTAATTGTCCCTTCAAGCTTCAGTCAAGTCACAGAAGAAAAGCTTTCAAGAGCAGGTGCAAATATTGTTATATACGCAAATCATCTTTTAAGAAGTGTATACCCAAATATGGTTAATACAGCAAAAAGCATCTTAAAAAATAAAAGAGCTTATCAAATTGAAAAAAAGCTGTTGTCTATAAAAGATATTTTAGAACTTATACCTGGAACTAAATAAAATAAATGTCCAAAGAAACTAATAAAGATTTTTGGAATGTATTTTATAAAAAAAAATTAGCTGTAAGCAAACCATCTAATTTTGCAGTTTTTGTTAAAAAATTTCTTAAAAATTATTCTTCAACTATTATTGACGTAGGATGTGGAAATGGAAGAGACTTGTTTTACTTTAAAAAAAACAAGTTTGATATAATGGGAATAGACCTGAGTAAAAATGCAGTTTCCTTAATCAAAAAAGGATTGAAAAATACAAAAGATAAAAAAAAAATTATTCATTCTGATTTTGCTAGTTTTGATTACAAAAAGAATGTAAAAAAAAAGTTCTCAATTTATTCAAGATTCACATGGCATACGATAAATGAAAGAAGTGAGGGCACTTTATTAAAAAAAATATCTAAAATTCCAAATTTAGAGTATATTTTTGTTGAAACGCGATCAGATAAAGATGAATTATGTGGAGTTGGAAAAAAAATAAGCAAAAACGAATTTGTAACAGATCATTACAGAAGATTTATTAATAAAAATAATTTAGTTAAAAAAATTAAGAAAAGTTTTAAAATAATTTACTTAAAAGAATCAAAAGGTTTTTCAAAATTTAAAAAAGAGGATCCATGCCTTATAAGATTAATAGCTATAAGAAAATTGATAAAAACTTAATCACTTTAATTAATATCCTAAAAGAACATAAAATTAATTATTGGATATGTCATGGAACGTTATTAGGAATTATTCGTGATAAGGAACTTATACCTTGGGACCTCGATATTGATATTGGTGTAATAGAAAATAAAATAACTCGTATGACATTACCTATCATGCTCAAAAAAAAAGGATTTAAAGAAGTTAAGAAAACTTTTTTAAAAAATGATGGAATGCTCAAATTTATTAAAGAAGGTGGAAGAGAAGTGGATATAAATTTTTACCAAATTGACAGAGAAAATAAAACTGCTTATGTAAAATGGTATATTCCAAAAAATTTATTGATGAGAACTATAGATGCTTTATCGTTTGCAAAAAATTATAAAGGAAACTTTTCTAAAATAATAAATTTTTTTGGATTCAGTGAAAAGTTTTTTTTAAAATTAAAAAAAAATCTAGTTATAAATAATTTATTTTACTCTCATGCTGGTTACTCACACAAAAAAGAATATGCTTTAAAATTGAAACATTATGATTTTTGTGGACTAAAAATTAATGTTCCAGAAGATTTTAAAAGTTATTTAGAAGATCTATACGGAAAAAATTGGAGAATTCCTATCAAAAACTATAATTGGATAAAACATAGTCCCTCAACAATTTTGTTAGATAAAAATGACTAAAAAATTTGGAAAAGCATTCAAAAAAGTTAAAAAGATCAATAATAAAATAAAAAAATATACAAAAGAAAAGTATCTTGGATTTCTCATTAATGAATTTTCAAATACTTTTAAAATACCCAAATATGTCATTGAAAAAGAAACAAAACAAATAATTAGTAGAAATTACGATTACGCAAATGACAAAATACTTAAAATCAAATCTTGGAAAAATTTTATAAAAAATCTTTTTTTAACTTTTGGTATTTCAATTTTAATTATATTTTCTTTTTTTTTTAAAAAAAAAATAACAAAAAAAAAAGAATTTGAAATTATTGTTGATGGTGCACTCAAGCAAAATGAGGCATTTCATTTTAATGAAATAATAAAAAATTTTAATAAGGTATGTTTTATTTCAAAAAAAAAATTTTTAAAAAATAAAAATATTTATTATTTTAATCACAAAAATTTTTTTATAACTAATAATAGCTACTCATTATTAGTTCGGTTAAAATTTTTATATTTTGTATTTTTAATTTTTATTACTTCACTTATAAGTTTAAAGAATTTTTATTTTATTTTTTTTGAGATAATTTATAAACTTTTAAAATATAATTTTATATTCAATTCAGTAATATCTAAATCTTACATTCAATCTAAATTTTATGATACCTCAGCTTTAAAGAATTATCTTTTCAAAATTAATGGAGGTAAAATTACATCATGTACGCAAAAAAACCTACTAGAAGTAGGACTATCAAGTTTTATAAATACTGATGTTTTTTTCTCAATCGGAAAAAATACAGGAAGTTTGTTGAGAGAATTAGACGGTGAATGTAAAAAAATTTTCCCCGTTGGATCGTTATATATGGAGGCAGATTGGTTTAAAAAAAGGAAAGATCTTAAAAATGTTGAGAAAACAGATCTTCTAGTTATAGGTATTAATACAGTCTTAAGACATTACAAACTTCACATAACTGAGGCTTTTGATAAAAATTATTACAAATTTATTAATTGGGTTGCGGTTTTTTCAAAAAAGTTTCCTAAATTAAGAATAGTTATCAAGCATCATGCAAATTTTCCTCATGACCCAAAGGAATATGAAATTATAAAAAATTCAAATATTAAATTACAAATTATCAACAAAAGTGTTAATGGAAGTTATGCTCATGCATTTAAAAGTAAAGTTTTGTGCTCTTTTGGATCAACTATGATTTTTGAATTATTGGGTCATAATGTGCCAGGGTTTTATGTGGACCCAAATTTTGAAAATCAACAATTTTTTGAACTTTTACCTCAATCAAAAATATGGAGATTAAATAATTACAATAAGTTTGAAAAAAAATTATTAAAAATAATTCATGGGAAAAAATTAGAAATTAGGAATAAAGATTTCTATTGTTTAAATAGTAAAAATGTATCAAAAAGAATTTCAAACTTTTTAAAAAATTATTAATTAAATGGTAATTTAATTAATTTACCATTCTCAATTTTCCATACTTCATCACACTTTTGGATCGTTTCTTTTCTGTGGGCTATCATAATCATTGTACTCTTAGGTAAATAATTATGAAAATTAGATAGAATTATATCTTCAGTTTTGGTATCTAGGGCGCTTGTGAACTCATCCATAAAAAATATTTCTGGCTGTCTATAAATTGCCCTAGCTATTGCAATTCTTTGCCTCTCACCACCTGAGAATGTTAGACCATCGGTACCAACCTGTGTATCAAAACCATCATCCAATGAGGATATTTTTTCGTTTAAGTGAGCAATTTCAATAGCTGTTTTTAGACGTTTTTCGTCAATATTTTCATCAAGAAAATTAAAAGCAATGTTTTTTTTTATTGATGCATCTAAAAGATAAATATTTTGAGAAATATATCCTATTTCTTTTCTCCAGTTTTTTAGATTTTTAAAAATATTTTCACCCTTATAGAAAACTGCTCCCTCGGTAGGTTTAATTAAACCTGACATTAAATAAAATAGTGTACTTTTTCCAGACCCTGTGCTGCCAGTTATTGCGATTTTTTTTCCTTGATCAATAGAAAAATTGATATTTGTCAGTTTAAATCC
>MDSY01076266.1_pt1 | contig 14776 bp, 11 predicted proteins | sample 811131 | NCBI WGS metagenome assembly MDSY01 (sample SAMN05326643, study PRJNA326480) | marine metagenome | isolation source: seawater | place: Atlantic Ocean: South West | collected 2010 | reverse complement strand
GTAGGAACCGGAGGAATTGTGGTCGGTAATATTGGCCTAGGAATTTCATTCTAAAATTTAGATTGATTAAAAAAGAGAACCACAGTCTCAAAAGATTTGAGAACTGTGGTTCAACAACCAAGAAAAAAATTTGATCCGCTACTTTTATTAAAAAGTAGCGGATCTTTTATAACAAACAGTTAATAAATTGTATGAAAAGCATATTTGTGTTGTCATAACTCTTAGAAATATTTATTTAAATTTATTCTAAATAGAGTCCAAATGTAATAAAAAATATTATTTAGAACAAATATAAATAGTGAAAAACATAGAAAAAATAAGTTTAATTTATTTTAAAAAGGAAGATTACTTAAATCTACGTTACCTCCAGAGATTATCACTCCGAGTTTTTTATTTTTAAAAAACTCTTTATTCTTAAGAATTGCAGCTAATGGTAGCGCACATGAGGGTTCACATATTATTTTTAGTCTCTCCCAGATAATCCTCATGGATTCAATTATCTCATTTTCAGTAATTCTAATTATTGAATGGACTTCTTTTTGAATTATTGGAAAATTTTTATCCCCCAACTGAGTTTTAAGCCCATCTGCTATTGTATTGGTGGTTTTGTTAGTTTCAATTTTACCGCTTTTTAAAGAACGATAAGCATCGTCAGCTTCAAAGGGCTCAGCTCCAATAACTTTACAATTTTTACCAAAATATTTTGCAGCTATTGCACTTCCCGCAATAAGACCACCTCCGCCAACAGGAGTAAGGACATATTCTAGATCATCATATTCATTTAATAGCTCTTTACAAGCAGTTCCTTGTCCAAGAATTACGTTATTATCATTCGAAGGATGAATAAAAGTAGCACCTTTTGATTTTTCAATTTCTTTAGCAGCAATCTCTCTTGCTTTTAGATTTGGCTTGCATTCAATTAGCACTCCTTTATAACCTTTTACAGCGGTTTTTTTTATTTCAGTTGCAGTAGAAGGCATAACTATATATGCTTTTACACCGATACTACTTGCTGCTAAAGAAAGAGCTTGAGCAAAGTTTCCTGAAGAATGGGTGACAACACCTCTTTTTTTCTGATTTTCGGTAAGTTGTAAAATAGCATTAGCAGCACCTCTCATTTTAAAAGCTCCCATTTTTTGAAAATTGTCACACTTAAAATAAAGATCAGCACCAGCCATTTTATTTATTTGAGTAGATTTAAGAATGGGGGTGTTATGAATAAAAGGTTTTATCCTATCGTGACAATTTAATAGATCTGATTTATTCATTTAACTTTTTATTTAATGTCAATTTCTTGATTGAGTTTGATATCTCTTGAAGAGGCACCTATTAAAATGGAATAGTCACCTTTCTCTAAACTCCAGTCATTAAATTCTTCATTCCAATAGGATAGATCATAAATAGGGATATTAAAATTCATTTTAATAGTTTCTCCAAGATCCAATAATTTTGTTTTTGAAAATTCTTTTAATTCTTTTAATGGACGATCAATCTTAGAATTATTTTTTGAAACATACACTTGAACAATTTCTTTACCTTTTTGATTTCCTATATTTTTGACATTTAAAGACATCATAATTGTATCTGTTTTTTTAATTATTTTAAGGTCAGAATATTCAAAATCTGTATAAGAAAGTCCATATCCAAAGGGATATGATACTTCTATATTATTTTTGTCAAAATGTCGATATCCAACATAGATACCTTCTTTATAAAGAGTATAATCTTTATTTTTAATTTTTTCCTCCTCAGCCTTTTCTTCACTAATAAGCCCAGATATTACATCTGATAAATTTAGTTGCTCTCCATCCATAGGGAAATTTAATGAAGATTTATGGTCATTTATATCATTTGGAAAAGTCATTGGGAGCTTACCACTTGGATTTATTTTTCCAGTTAAAATATCTACCACAGAATTACCACCTTCTTGTCCACCTTGCCAGGCCAATAAAATGGCATCTGGTAAATCTTTCCAAGAAGCAGTTTCGATTACTCCCCCAATATTGAGAATAACAACCACTTTTTTTCCTAAGGAATGATAAACTTTACACGTACTTAGTATCATCTCTTTTTCTGTTTTAGAAAGTAAAAAATCACCTTCAACTTTTCTGTCAGCTGTTTCTCCACTATTTCTTCCAATCGTTACAATTGCTATATCTGCTGTTTTACTTGTTTTTTCAATTAACTCAATAGGATACTCTAAATCCATAGGAATTGGAGGATTCATAATTGTCATAGCTGTTTCTATTGCTCCACCACCTTTTTGTTTTTTATTCGGATTGTTTTGAATTTTTTTTTCATAATGATTTAAAGCGATTTTATTTAGGATAAAGCCTTTATCTTTTAAAGCTTGGTCTAATGCAACAGTATAGGCTTCATCAACATCTCCAGAACCTGTTCCCCCAGAAATAAAGTCATAAGAAGTAGCTCCTATAAGGGCAATATTAACAAGATTATTCATTGGAAGGGTCTCATTGTTTTTAAGCAATATCATTCCTTCAGCAGCAGCTTTTCCTGAGATAATAGCATGGTTTTTTAGATCTGGATTGTCATCATATTTATAATTTTGCATTTTTCTAGACTTGAAAATAAGTTCTAAAATTCGTTTAACAGATGCATCAATATTTATTAAAGGCAGACTTCCATCTTCAGCAGATTTTTTTAATTCGTTCCAACTATTTTTTGTTCCAGGTTCAATTAAATCATTCCCTGCATTTATAATTGCCGTAGCACTTTTTCCTCCGAACCAGTCTGTCATAACAACGCCATCAAAACCCCATTCATTTTTTAAAACATCTGTTAAAAGCCTTTTGTTTTCAGGCGCATATGTACCATTAATTTTGTTATAGGAAGTCATTATTGTCCATGGTTGAGACTTCTTCACAATAATTTCAAACCCTTTTAAATAGATTTCTCTAAAAGCTCTTTCAGAAACTATAGCGTCATTAATGTTTCTGGATGTTTCTTGATTATTGGCAACAAAATGTTTTGGGGATGTTCCGACTCCGTTAGACTCAATTCCATTAATCATCGCAGCTCCTATATGTCCTGTTAAAAAAGGGTCTTCTGAATAATATTCAAAATTTCTACCACATAGTGGATGCCTATGAATATTAACTCCAGGACCTAATATAACATCAATTCCATAACTTAGAGCTTCATTTCCCATTGCAAATCCAACATTTTGAACTAAATCTTTATCCCAGCTAGAGGCAAGCAATGTAGCGATTGGAAATGCAGTGCAATAGTACTTTTTCTTATCATTCTCTCTTGTCGAAAGTATTCGAAGTCCAGCAGGTCCGTCAGATAAATAGATTTCTGGAATACCTAATCTTGACGTGGAAACAATAGTCCCTACAGCACCAGGTATTCCATGAGGGGACATTCCAATTCCTGAACTCATTCCTGAGCCTTTGAGCATACGAACTTTTTCCTCTTTCGTTAATTTTGAAAGCAAATCAGAAACTCTTAGTTCAATGGGTTTTCTATCATCTTCGTAGATGTCTAACTGTTTGTTTCCATTTCGATCTAAAAACTTATATCCATTTATATTTAATTCTATAATTTCATATTGATTTGTATCAAAATTTTTATCAAAATCAAGCAAGTTTGCTTTTAAATACAGTAGTCCACCTCCAACAGATATTGACACGATTACAATAATTAAGAGCAAAATTTTTACTATATTTTTAATTATTTTTTTCATAATATAAATGTAAGGAAGAATTAAATATTTTTAAATGAAAAAAGAGGCATTATTCTCCAAGGATAAAAAATCAAGATACACACTTGGTAGATTTTGGAATGACTCTAAAGATACAGTCTTATTTATAATGCTCAACCCCTCTAATGCAAATTTAATTAACGACGATCCAACCATTAACAGGTTAATTTCATTTTCAAAAATACATGGATTTGGTGGATTTTGGGTTTGTAATTTATATGCATTTATAACACCATATCCCAGGGAATTAGTTAGTTACAAAAAAAATAAATGTAATTTAAATATGGAGTATATAAAATCAAAAATTTCGATAAGTAAAAAAATTATTTATGGATGGGGAGCTAAAGAGAAAGAGCCTAAATGGCTAGCTAGCCTTGTTAAAAAGCCCTATTGTTTTGGTAAAAATAAAAATGGAACACCGAAACACCCTCTTTATTTAAGAAAAAAAACTAAAATTACAGAGTATAGATAAATCATACCAGTAAGGTATTCGTATATTTAAATTGCATGAAAAAAGTTGCAACAATCTTATTTTTTGTTTTCTCAGTAAGTGTCTATTCTCAGCAAAGATACACTCCAAAGTATCCACAACTTTTTAAGACAATCCCCCTAAAACAAGACAAAGACCCTCAGTGGGTAAAATTACTTTTCAGTGTTGAGCCAAATATTTATGAAATAAAAAAATCATATAAAAAATATTACTCTGACAGAGTTTTTGTAAAAAACATTTTCACACAAAACTATAAGTATTTTTCAAGACAGATCACAAGACTTAGATACGATATAGATATAAATGGAAAAATAAGTAATCCAAGAGAAAATATATTCTATAAATCAAATAATAGAAAGAAAGATACTAAATCAAAAAAAGTCATTAATGACTTTTTTTTTAGTCCAAAATGGCCAATGAATAGGAGTGGAGGCTGGGAGGCCAATCTAAACCCTACTAAGGCATATCAAGGAAACGTTTATAGTCTTTATGTTTTTGAAGACAAAAACAGAATGTTTTGTTACACAGAAGGAGGAGGAGTCTATTATAGTTCAAATGCCGGTGAATTATGGAATAATATTACTCCCTTTGAAAAAACAAGTAATTACTTTAATGGTAGTTATGTAACCACCACTGCTGATGAGAAGAATAATGTCTTGTATTTTTCATTTGGTGGAGGGATATACTCATCCAATGACCTTGGAACTACCTGGAATTTTTTAAATGTTCGAGGTGATGGAGATATTGTAAAAATTGAATATGTAAATGACAGACTATACTACTTAAAGAATAGTGGGAATTTTGAAAGCCCGGGAGGATTATACTCTATAACAAATAATGATTCTCAAGAATTAATCTTTGAAGGAAGAATCTGGGATTTTCAAATACCAGACTCTACTCAAATAATTTACTTAACTAAGCAGAATTTATCTTTAGATGTACCAGAGGTTTATAAAAGTATTGATTCAGGAAAAAATTTCACAAAAAAATCAAATGGATTACCCATCACAGATAACGGAAAATCTATTTCGTCAGAACAAATTAAACTTGGAATATCAAAGAGTAATCCTAATATAGTATATGCTGCTTTTTTAGGTGATGTTATTGATGAAATTGAAGATTTGGGATGGTTGGGAGTCTATAAAAGTATTGACGGGGGCCAGTCTTGGAATAATACAAATCCATCAGGAGAGTTAGGTGGGCCCTATACATTAATTGAAAATCCTTGTTTGGTTTGTGCAGCTGCAGCTGCTGATAATAATTATTTCCAAGGATGGTATGATTTCGATCTAGAAGTTTCTGATTCAAATCCTGATCTTTTATGGATCGGGGGAATAGGTTTGAGTCAATCTAATAACGGGGGTAATAGCTGGAAAAGGATAAATGGTGGTCATGCAGACACACAAGATATAGTTACTGTTGACAATAAGTTGTTTATAGCCACAGATGGAGGAATAAGCCGTCATGGATTAAAAACAAAGGATTCATTCGTTTTCTCAGATTCTACCCTGCCGATTACTCTTGAAGTTGACAATTTTATAACAACTGCATCTTTACAAATAAGCAACACAGATGAAATAGAACACATGGAAATTCTTGTAAATATTAATCATCCATCTATTTACGATTTAACACTTACTTTAATTTCTCCTGCAGGAGACAGGTATCAATTAGTCACTGGTTACGGAACAATCGCTGGAGATAGCTTTAGCAATACAATTTTTTCATCAATAATAGGTGAGGTTGGTAGTTGGATTTATCAAGGGCAACCTCCTTTTACAGGAACTTATATACCAGATGCTTGGGCAACTCTTGAAAATGTTAATGGAAAACCTGCCAATGGGGAGTGGACTTTGGAAATAATAAATCAAACGGATTCAAACATAGCAGGAGAGCTATTAAATTTTGAAATAAATATTAAAACATTGACAGATATAACTCCTGGTTCAACGCAGTTGGCAAATACTTCAAAAATTGAGAGTATAATTAACAATGGTATCCATGACACAGAGTTTGTTGGATTTGGAATTGGAACTTCCAAGTTGATTATGGTTGGAGGAACATGGCATAATGGAAATAAAGCAATGAACTCTAATTATCCTGAGGGTAAATTTCAGAGAGTATTCGGAGTTGAAGAACCCACAGGATATGTGAATCAAGGAGATAATAATATTGTTGGAGTTAGCACAAGCTATGATCAGGATAGTTACCAAAAATTTAGAATATCTGATTCTTTGGAAGTACGACCAAAATCGTATTCTTGGAAAAATAGTATAGCCCCTAATGAGGCTTATAGTAATTCTCAAAAGTCTGACCTTGAAACCCACCCAGTTTATTTTGACAAAGTGATTTTTGGAAGACACAATGGAATATATTCATCAGATGATTATGGTGCAACTTCTGAGCTTTTACATTCCTTTGGAGGTGATCAAGATAATGACGGATCTGTTAACATGTTTAACTGGACTGAGGGGAATTTGATTACGGATGTTAAATACTCAAGATCAAACCCTAATGTAATATTTGCAGTTAAAAGAAACAGATATTCAACACCCCGAGTTGAAGCGGGTACTTCACATCTACATAAATCTTCAGATGGAGGTTTAACTTGGGAACAGGTTTCGCTTCCCTTTTCAGAATTTAACGGATTATTAAATATTGATATAAATGACAAAGGAAGACTCTTTTTGTCCAGTAACAGTCACAAAAAAATATATTATTCTGATAATTTAGGTTCTTCATTTGATGAGTTAGTTAATTTAAACAATACGATTGCGCCAACAGACATAATAGCCATTGATGGAACAAATAATTTATTGATTCATGAACAAGCTAGTTCAAATCAATTTACATCAGATAAAATTTATTTATCATCTCCGGGAAATATAGAAGATATTACTAATAATATGCTTCCTTCTTATGTTGATATTCAAGAGGTAGAAATATTTTATGGATCCAATAAGGTTTATTTCTCATCAAATGCAGGTATCTGGGAGTCGAATAAAAGTATAGTTCCAGACAATATTTTTTTATATCCAACAGTTCAAAAAGAATTATATTTTAGTGATGATAAGATCAAACTTTCAAGTTTCACAAATATTGAAAAAGAAAAAATTGATTATTATGAGTGGATTGTTGATGGAAACTCATTTACATCGTATAATTATCTTTTAGTGATTAATGAAGAGAAAAATCCACTTGATATAACATTTGAGTCTAATCAGAAATCTAAAAAAATTGATCTTCAACTAAAGATTCATTTAAAAGATGGGACTAGCCATTCAAGTGAAATTTTAGAACAGGTTATAGATATTGAAAAAAAGATAACCAATCAATATTTGGATGGATTTAACAATCTTAAGTTTGATGAAAGTATAGGAATACTTCAAATCAATGATTGTGCTCCACTTCCGTTAGTAACAGATGCAGAAAGAAATGTGTTGATAGGGCTTGATTTATCTTCACAAACTTTGGCTTTAACAAATTATGCCTTTTTTCAAAACACGCGTACTCAGCCAGAAGGGTCTGATAATATTTCTTTCATCGAAAACTTCATTGGTGATAACAATGCAAAAGTATTAGTCGCGACTGTTAACTGGAGCTTTAGATATAATGATTATATGCATATTTGGGATACTCTTTCCTCAAAAGGAATGCAAATTGATTTCAGGGAAACTTATACAAAAACTGATTCACAGTGGCTTCCTTCTGACCTTTCTGTTTACGATGTTATTATTATTGATATTAGAAATAAAGTTGCTTTAAATGAAAAGCAAAAATTAAAAAGTTTCATTTCTGATCCCTCAAAAAAAACAATAGCTGCTGGTGACGGAAGGAATTGGTCTGTCTGGCAAAAGTGGGCCGATAGTGTTCAGGAAGATCCAAATAGTTATCCACTTAATGAAATTATTAGCGCTTCGAACATGTCTTTTCCAGAAAATTCAATTCAAGCAAATCTTAATGAACGTATTTTTTACCCATATTCTTTATATGAAGACATTAATTCAACTGAAGTTTCATGTTTAGATATTAATAGAGATGGAGTTTTAGATGGAAATTTAAATGATTCTGATGGAGATGGAATTCCTGATATTATTGATAATTGCATTGATATACCAAACACTGATCAGTCTAATATTGATCAAGATGAACTTGGCGATGTTTGTGATCTTGATGATGATAATGATGGTATTTTAGATGATTTAGATAACTGTCCTTTTATAGTAAATGAAAATCAATTAGATACAGATAATGATGGAATTGGAGATGTTTGTGATCCTGATGATGATAATGACGGTATTTTAGACGATTTAGACAACTGTCCTCTCACAGTAAATGAAAATCAGATAGATTCAGATAATGATGGAATTGGTGACACTTGTGATCAAGATTCTGATAATGATGGAGTTTTAGATCAAAATGATATCTGTCCAGAAACAATAGTTTTATCAAACACACTTATAGATCTTAATGGATGTCCTATTTTTAACCTTCCACAAGATTCATTTAATATAGCAGTTACCTCGGCATCATGTATTGGGGAAAATAATGGGAAAATTTCTATTTCTGCTTCATCTGATTGTATAATTGGTCAAACTTCTCCAGGAGATTACACAATAAATATGCAAGACTCATATGGAGATGGATGGAATGGCGCTTATATTAGTTTAGTTATTGATGAAGTCGAATCAAAAATAGGAATTCCCACCAATGTCCAATCTGATCCAAATGGAGATTTTATTGAATTAAATTCTGAGTTGTTATTCGAGGATAAAGGACCAACCACTTATTCTTCAACTTCATATTCATTTACAATTCCTGAAAATGCAGTTAATATTTCATTTTCATGGGTTCCAGCAGATTATAATTATGAAGTTAGTTTTACTATTTTATCTGATACTTCATTAGCATATTCAGCTTTAGAGCCTCAAACAGGATTGATAGAATTATGTAAAAACTCAATAAGGTACTTAGCAACAGTAAATGGAGAAGAACCAATTAGTTTGGATTCAGTTACTGGATACTCTAAAACTATTGAAAATCTCAGTCCAGGACTATATCAATTGTGTTTCAGTGTTGAAGGACAAAGCAGCTATAATCAGTGCTATGATCTCAAAATCAACCAACCACAGCCTTTATCTGTTTATTCAAGAGTTAATAATTCTAAAAAATCTTTGAGTTTGTATGTGGAAGGTTCAAGTAGTTATTTCATAAAACTTAACGGTCAAATAAATTTAGTCAACTCAAGCTCATCAAATCTTGAGTTAAAATCAGGAGTAAACTTTTTAGAGATTTATACAGATCAACAATGTCAGGGGGTATACACTGAAGAGATTTTTGTCAGTGAAGAAGTTCAATATTTTCCAAACCCAACCAAAGGATATTTTCAAGTTTATGTTTCTGGAAACGATGATCAAGTTAATCTAACTATAAATGGCGTTAACGGTTACTGCTATCAAGAGGAGATAATTTCAATATCAAATTCCAGAAAAATTGATCTGGATTTATCACCATATAATAATGGTATTTATATCATTCAATTACAAGGACCCACAGTCAATAAATCATTTAAAATTATAAAAAGATGATACGATTTAAGGACAACTATTTTGCATTAATAATTTTAATACTTGCTTCATGTGGGGGTGGTAATGATTCTGAAAGTGAAATAATAACTCCTTCAACTACAGTAGAATCTGCGACTTTAAAAGTTGATCCTCCAACAAATGCTATATTATCTTTTCCTGAGAATGATAAAGTTTGTGAACAAGGAACCAGTATTTCAAACAATCTAAGTTCTCTAAATTTTCAATGGTTAGCTGGACAAAATACAGACAGTTATGAGTTACAAATATTAAATTTAAATAATCAGCAAATAGTTATTCAAAATAATATAACTACAACATCAAAAAGTGTTTCACTAGATAAATCAACACCATATTCTTGGAAAGTTATTTCTAAAAGAGTTGGTGCTGAATCTGCTGAATCTGATACATGGAAGTTTTATCTTTCTGGAGATGGAATAACAAATTATGCTCCGTTTCCCGCTAACATAATATCTCCTATTATGGGAACTGTTTTTCCATCTTCAACTACTTTAATTACTCTTAACTGGAATGGAACTGATCCAGATCAAGATACATTATCATATACTCTTTATATTGATTCAATTGATGGATTTCAATCACCAATAATAAAACATATTGGATTAGTTGAAAACAGTTTGTCGGTTGAGGTTATTCCAGGAGGTATCTATTTTTGGAGAATTAAATCTACAGATTCAAATGATAATAGTTCTTATTCTTTAGTATACAGTTTTCAAGTTGAGAATTAATTCTTTTTAAAATCTACTTATTTACACATAAATAAAAAAAGCCTTTATTAAAAGTAAAGGCTTTTTTTATTGAAATATTTTGAGATTATTGTTTTTCCTGATATTTATAATAACCTTCTACAGGAATCATTAAGTGATCATACCCTGTCCCTTCAAACATAATGTAAGGAGCGCCAGAGTTAAAATCAGTAGTTTGACCTTTTAAAGAAGAAGGATCTTTTGGCATTAACATTAAGTGGGCGCCAGATTCAATCCATTGACCTTCAGCTGCATCCTCTTTTTTCAAAGTTAATTGTTTAGTGTTGTCTTCACCCATGTCTCCATGTAGCATCCACATCCATCCATCGTGGTCTAGTTCAGGTTTTCCACCAGACATGTAGGCCATTGCCCATTTCATAGCTTGTCCATCCATAACCATAGGCATTGCTTCATGTGGATTTTTCCATCCATTTTCAGGATCAGACATTCCTCTAGGATTTCCAGCCATTGCTGTCCAGCCGTTTGTGCCTTCTCTTAAAACAGTTTTTCCGTCAGAATCAATAACTGTACAGTTTGCAGCTATAAATGCTGGCGCACTAGTACTCAAAGCCCATATTTTCCATTCAGTAGAAGTATGAGGACCTTCAGGTTCTCCATTTGTATCAGCTATGTCAAGAGCAACAGGAACCTCAGAAGAAACAACTGGAGTTTTTACAGCATCATTACAAGCTGTAATACTCATAGCAAAAAGTATTAATAATAATTTTTTCATATTTTATATTTTATATTTTTTTGAAATATACGATATGTATTTTAAAGTTTGATTTCAAAAAGAGAAACCGAAGCATTCTGATAGTGACCCGGAAGATATTTAGAGACAGATAGTTGGGTTAGGCCCAAAAACTTAAAGCCACAATTAGTGTAATGCTTTATTAGTTTTTTATTATGTCCTACAGTATCTAATCGAATATATTTTTTGTTATTTTTTAAAGCATATTCTTTAGCCCATTCAACAACTTTAAGGGCAAAATTATTTCCTCTATGATTTTGGTGAGTTACAAGCCTATGGATATAAATTGATTTTGAATTATTTTTTTCTTCCCAAATGTATGGATCACTATATGTCAATGCCCAAACACAGGTTATTTGTTTTTTGATAATTAACTTAAATTGTCGTTTTTCTATTATCTCATTTTTAACTATTTCTCTATCGAATTCTGGCCAAATATCATCTACTCTTTGTTTTTGATATTCAGTAGCAATTCGATACATTTCAAAAATTAAATCGATATCAATTAATTCGCTATTTTTAATGATCATAATATTGTAAAATTATAATTTGGTTAAAATAATAAAATGATTGGTATAAACATCACCTTAAGATTTATGACATTATTTTTTTTATCCTATTCTTTGACATCTCAAAGAGGTGAGACAGGACAAGAAATTTTTTCTGATAGATTTCCCAAGAATGTTGAAACAATTTCAAATTCTACACTTTTAATTTCAAACGAAACAGAACATGACATTATAGCCCTCATTAGAGGTCAGTACAATGAATATTTGAGACATGTATATATAAGGACAGGTGAAGATTGGGTATTTGAAGACATGCCGATTACAAGATTTTATGTCCAATTTAAAGCGAAAGAATTTTACTTTGAGGACCTTAAAAGAACTGTTGTGAATTTTGGAGAAAAGCATTCTTTCTATTTTTACTATGATCCTCAACAACAAGAAGATTATAGGACAATAACTGAGGAAGAATTTTTTAAATGGTAAGTTAACTAGAAAATAAAAACATGAATAATTCATATGTTTTAGTTACTGGAGCATCATCTGGAATTGGACTTGAAATTTCAAAATGTTTTGCTAAAAAAGGATTTAATTTACTTTTGACAGCAAGATCAGAGGAAAGGTTAAGTCAATTATCAAAAGAAATTCAATTAGAATTTAATATTAAAGTGGATTTTATCTCTTGCGATTTATGTGAAAAAGAATCACCTTTTAAAATCTCTGATTATTGTAATTCTAAAAATTATGACGTTTCAATTTTAGTTAATAATGCTGGATTTGCAAATCCCGATAGATTTCATGAAACTTCAATGGAAGATGAGGAAAAATTTATTCGAGTTTTGGGAACATCTGTAATTAGCCTTACGAAAGTTTTCATAAAAAAGATGCTTGAGAAAAAACATGGAAGGATAATGATTGTATCATCTGTAGCGGCATTTGCTCCCCCATCATCGATTCAGTCATTGTATGGGCCAATTAAGACATTTATGAATCGCTTCAGTGAAGGGTTAAACCTTAGCTATAATCGTAAGGGAATTACTTCAACAGCAGTTTGCCCTGGATATACTGTCACTAACTTCCACACCGCCAGTGGAGTTCAAGATGAGATGGATCGAGTCCCATCATTTATGAAAAAAGATGCTAAAAGAATTGCCGAGGAAGGTGTAGAAGCAACTCTGAAAGGAAAGAGTTTATGCGTCCCTACAAAAACATGGAAAGTCATTACTTTTTTGATAAGAGTTTTACCCTCCTCTATTTTTTCGTTAGTTAACAAAGCTATGGCTCCAGGGCGTTATGAAAAGTAAATTAATCTAGTTTTTTACTCCTAAAAAAACGTTAACTCCTTTTGAAACTGGGTTTCCAGAAGTTCTTCTGAAGCTAATAATTTGACCAGTGTGGTATATTGCATCTGAAATGGGACCATTTATCAGATTCCATATAGGGAATGAAGATTGGTCAGACTCTCTTTGGAAAATGATTTTCATTTTTTCAACGTCAACTAGTTTTGATTTTAAAAATTTTTCAGTAGCTGATTTCAAATGATGTAGAGTTTCTTTTCTAAGAGATATAAAATCTTTTGGCATAGCTTTTAAAGGACGAATATTTGGAGTAGAGCTAGCTGCATTATTTATAGTAAGTGATAAAGAGTATATGTGTTCAAGTGTCTCATAACTTGATTGAGCATCTATAGACGGCCTGTATTGTAAGTCCTTTTCGGTCAAACTCTCAGTTGCCCAGAAGTATCTAAAACCAAGACCTTGGATTAACCTGGCAGTTACAGAAGAAGAAGAAATTTCTTTAGGAGCCTCTGGAATTTCAAAAAATGGAAGTTTGTTTTGTGAATAAGATTTATACATAAAAATTAATAAAAAAAGAGTGAGATTATATTTTGTTTTCATCGGATTTAGTCGAGTTTTTTATATTCAGAACTAATCAATAAAACCACATTTTGAATAGATTGAAGATAATTTTCAAGATCATTTATTCTCAATTCTAACATAGACGATTTTATCCTTAGAAGATTTTTTAATTTTTGATCTCGAAGTTTATTAAAGGTCTCATTATTACTTATGTCTGAATCATATTTGTTTTGAGCATTTAATAACCAACTAGCAATTAAATCGGTATTATTTTTTGTTGCAAGAGCCATCCCGTTAACTCTTTCTTGTTGTTTGGTATAAATTGACTCGATTTCTTTTCTAAGTTTTTTATTTTTTATTTCTAATAATTTACCAGAATTAAGCATGGATTGAAAAAATATTTTATCAGGCTCCCAAGCATTCCATGATACTAGAAGGAGAAATAAAGACTCATCGTTATATTTTTTTATGTATGAAATCTTGCCATCAATATTAAAGTTATGTATGAACGGGTTGTTACTATGAATATCAAAAATATCTTTTGGAGAAATTATTTTAAAATTATTAACCATTTCATTATTAAGGTAATTCATGTTCTTAACTTGTTTCAAATGTTCTTTCGTGTATTCAATATTAGATACCATTTCCTCTCCAAGTGTAATCACAGCATCATTTAAAATATCTTTTTCACTCACAGACTCTCTATAATTTTCAACTGAAAATGAAGCAAAAATGCTAAAAAAAATTACGAAACCATCAATAATTAATTTTCTCATAAGAATTTAATTTTTTTACAATTTACTAAAATTCTATACTCGTTCAATCACAATTGAACTTGCGCCACCACCTCCATTACATATTGATGCACACCCTATATGTCCGTCATTAGTTTGAAGTACATTAGTTAGAGTAGTGACAATTCTAGCTCCAGAAGCACCCAGGGGATGCCCCATAGAAACTGCTCCTCCATGAATATTTACTCTATCTAAATCAATATTCAAGATTTTATTAAATACCAATGGGACAACTGAAAAGGCCTCATTTACTTCAAAATAATCTACTTCTTTTATTAATATATTTGCTAAGTTCAACGC
>MDSY01019169.1_pt1 | contig 14782 bp, 15 predicted proteins | sample 811131 | NCBI WGS metagenome assembly MDSY01 (sample SAMN05326643, study PRJNA326480) | marine metagenome | isolation source: seawater | place: Atlantic Ocean: South West | collected 2010 | reverse complement strand
TTTTTTTTAAGTCAGCTTTAGGAGCTCAGAATATAAAAATACAAAGAGATAAGCTTTCATTCCAAACATATGAATGTGCAAGAGATGGACTTGCAAAACCAGGCTCTGACTTTAATAAAGAGGGTTGCGCAACAGTTTTAAATATTGTGAATCTAGCAAACGTAGAAGTTTCAGAAAAAGAATTTAAAGAAAAAGTCGTCTTTGGTAACAGAAGTATCTTAGTTAGAGGTGATGTTAAATCAAGAATAGTTGGTGGTATGGAGGGGCTATCTAAATATGATGCAGGAGTTCTAAATAAAAAGATTTTAGCAAGATTGGGTCAACATAAGGGAGAGGTATTAATACCATTAAAAACAGGGCTAAATTTTAGTTATGCTTTAGAAACTTTTAAAGAAATTGTGAGCTTCCATAAAGATTTGGCAAAAAATAAAATGTCGAGAAAAGATTTGGGTGGAAAGTTAGAGTTTAAAAAAGAAGTTGATAATCAAGATGAGTATATTATTGATACCGGTAAAAAGAAATTAAAATTATCAAATGAAGAAGATGATGCAATCGACGGTAATTTAGTTTTTGATGATTTAAAAACTTCTATTCCAAGAGAAACTAATAATGATCAAATTCCAGAAAATGTTTTTGACTAATTTTCTTCTATTAATGTATCGCTAGTCATCTCTTCAGGTTTATCTATTCCCATAAGAGTAAGTAATGTTGGGGCTACATTAGAAAGCCCAGCATTCCCGTTATTTATAATTTTCCATTTCTTTTCATTGTCTATAACTATACAAGGCACTGGATTCAAGGAATGTTGTGTATTGGGATTTCCAGTCTTTGGATTATTTATTTCATCAACATTGCCGTGATCTGCAGTAATTATAGTGGAGACGTTAGCTCCTATAGCTTCACACACAACCTCTCCTAAAGCAGCATCAAGCTCGCTCATAGCAAGTATAATGGCATCTTTAATAGCTGTATGACCAACCATGTCTCCATTAGCAAAATTAACTACTATAAATTTGTAGTCAGTGTCTCTTATAGCCCTTATTACTTCCTGCGCAACCTCTCTAACACTCATTTCTGGCTGCATATCATATGTCGCAACATCAGGAGACGGAATCAAAACTCTTTTTTCACCTGGGTAGGGGTCTTCCCTTCCACCATTTATAAAATATGTAACATGAGGATACTTTTCTGTTTCCGCACAATGAAATTGTTTTAACTTTAGGTTGCTTATAATACTTCCTAAAGTTACCTCAGGAGATTTAGTTCTAAATGCTACAGGACATGATAAGTATGGATCATATTCTGTCATTGTAGTTATAGAATACGCAGTATTATTATTTGTTCTTCTAAAATTTTCAAATCTTTCTACATTCAATGCTCTTGCAATCTGTCTTGTTCTATCATTTCTAAAGTTAAAAAATAGAAGAGAGTCTTCTTTTTGTAATGGTTTAGCGCAACTCAAGGAAGTGGGAATAATAAATTCGTCAGTGATGTCTTTGTCATAAGATTCATTAATAACATCTAAGTAATTATCTCCAGAGTTCCCTTTATTATTAACAATAGCATCCCAAGCAAGCTCAGTTCTAGGCCACCTTTGATCTCTATCCATTGCAAAATAACGTCCTGATATTGTGTATATCTCTCCACCATATTTTTTTAATGATTTGTCTAGATTATTTAAAATTTCAATACTTGATTTTGGATCAGCATCTCTCCCGTCTGTAAAAAGATGTAGTTTGGGAGATACGCCGTACGATTTACACATTTTTAAAATAGCAATAAGGTGATCAACGTGAGAGTGAACACCTCCATAAGAAGCAAGGCCCAATAAATGAAGATTATTTTCTGTTTCTTTCACAGAAAGAATAGCTTTTAGTATAGCTTCATTACTAAAAAAACTAGAATCTTCAATCGCCTCATTAATAATAACTAAATCTTGCTTAAATATTTTCCCTGAGCCAATTATCATATGTCCAACTTCTGAATTCCCCATTTGACCTTTTGGTAAACCGACATTTTCCCCAGAGGCTTCTATAGTTGTTGAAGGATAATCTTTATATAGCAAATCTATATTTGGGGTGTCTGCCAAAGTCCAACCGTTATTGTCTCCGGTGGGCCCTATTCCTACACCATCAAGAATAATAAGCAGTGCTCTTCTAATTTTTGAGTTGTCCATTAGCAATAATAATTTATGATAGTAGGTAAAGATTTTAGCAAATTAGCTGTCGTTTGCCTTGCCTTTATTTTTAGTTATTAAATATGCTAACAACAGACCAAGTTCAAAAAGTAGCCATATTGGAACAGCAAGTAGAATTTGAGAGATTACATCAGGAGGAGTAAGAATCATACCTAGCACGAAAGCTATAACAACTATATAAGGCCTTTTCTTAGCTAGAGTATCAACACTACTAATTCCAAATAAAACAATTAAAAAAGTAATTATTGGAACTTCAAAAGCTAGACCAAAGGCAAAAAATATTTTAACAGCAAAATTTAGAAAACTGCTTATGTCTGTAGCTATCTCAACACCTGGGGGAGCAATGCTAGTAAAAAAACTAAATATTAAAGGGAATACAATATAATAAGCAAAAATAATTCCTAAATAAAACAGTAAAGTACTTGAAATCAAAATAGGAGCCACAAATTTTTTTTCATTTTTATAAAGTCCAGGTGAAATAAAAGCCCAGAAGTTATAAACAGAAATAGGAAAAGTTATGACAATAGACAGAAGTAGAATAAGTTTAAAAGGAGCTAAAAAAGGAGAAGCTACATCAACAGCTATCATATTCGATCCTTCAGGAAGAACGCTCAATAATGGCAAAGAAAGAAAATTATATATAGAATTTGCAAAAGGACTTAGAGCCAGAGCACATACGGCTATTGAACAAATAATAATTAATAGTCTATTTCTAAGCTCTAAAAGATGGTCTGTAAGTGTACTTCTACTATTTTTCATCTGAATCTATTTTATCTTCAAACTCAGAAAGCTCATCTTTCTGTTTTTCAATAATTTTTTTTAAATCATTCATCCTCGATTCATTCTCAATACTTGTTTTGATACTATTTGCAAAATCTTTTATTTTTTTTATTAAAGACCCTAATTGTGAGGCAAATACAGGAAGCCTTTCGGGGCCTAAGATAATTAAGCTTATTATTAATACAAGCGCAAGTTCCCAAAACCCAAAATCAAACATTAGCTACACCCTATTTATTCTTTATTTGATTTATCATTATCAACTGATTTTTTAAAATTTTTAATGGCACTGCCGAGATCGCCACCAATATTCCTTAGTTTCTTTGTACCAAAAAGTAAAAGAACAATTGCAAAAATCAATAACAACGACCATATACTTATTCCAGCCATTTTATGCTCCTATTATTTAATCAAGTATTTCTACTATTTTTTTCTTCATGACCCGATGTTCCAAATCTTTTTTCTAGTTCTACTAATATATCATCTGAAGATAAATCTTTCATAGATAAAGAAACTAGGCTGTGAAACCAAAGATCAGCAGCCTCTGAAATTATTCTTTCATTACTTTCTTTTTTTAGCGCATTAATCAACTCATTAGATTCTTCCTTAATCTTTTCGCAGGTATGGTCTAGTCCTTTTTCATACAGACTGGAAACATAGGATTCCTCAGCATTTTTATTTTTCCTATCTTCTAAAATAAGGCTCAATTTTTTTAGAATTTCAGTCATTTGTAATTCTCATGTTAATACCTTTATTAAGTAAATATTCTTTAACCTCATTGACAGTATAGGTTCCGAAATGAAATATACTTGCTGCAAGCACAGCATCTGCTTTGCCGATATTAATGCCATCATATAAATCTTTAAGAGTACCAACCCCACCACTTGCTATTATAGGTATATTAACTTTATCATTTATAGCTTTCATTAATTCTAGGTCAAAACCTTCTTTAGTTCCATCATTATCCATACTCGTGACTAAAAGCTCTCCAGCACCGCTAGACTCCATTTGTGAAGCCCATTTTATCGCATCAATGCCTGTAGCATTTCTGCCACCATGAGTATAAATTTCCCAGCTCAGCTTATTATATTTATTAATTTTTCTTTTTGCATCAATAGCAACAACTATACATTGGCTTCCAACGGAGTCACTAGCCTCTGATATAAGGTTAGGATTATTAATAGCAGCAGTATTAATTGTAATTTTATCAGCACCTGAGTTTAATAAAGATCTGATATCATTAATGGAGCTAATACCTCCTCCAACAGTCAACGGGATAAAAATTTGAGACGCAACTTCTTCAACAACATTAAGAATAGTTTTCCTATTACTAGAACTTGCTGTTATATCTAAAAATGTTATTTCATCAGCCCCTTGGTCGTTGTATCTTTTTGCGACCTCAACAGGATTTCCTGCATCTATTATATCTGTAAATTTAACACCTTTGACAACTCTACCGTTATCAACATCAAGACAAGGTATTATTCTTTTAGTTACACTCATAATTTAATTTAGAAAATATTTTTTTAGCTTCATTAATATTTATTTTATTTTCATAAAGAGCTCTGCCAATTATAATTCCTGAAATTCCTGATTCTACATAGTTGCTCATTTTATGTATGTCTTCTATGCAGCTAACACCTCCCGAAGCAATGATTGGTATATTAACGCTATTTGCAAGATTTAACGTTGCTTCAATATTTAAACCTTTCATCATTCCATCTTTTTCTATGTCAGTATAAACAATTTCTGTGACTCCAAAATCTTCGAACTCTTTAGAAAGATCAATCACGTTTTTATTAGATATAGATTTCCATCCCTCAGTTGCTACCACTCCATTTTTTGCATCAACCCCGACAATAATTTTCCCAGGAAATTTGATGCATAGTTCTTTAATAAAAGAAGGGTCTTCAACAGCTTTTGTTCCAATAATTATAAAACTTGCACCAGCTGTTAAATATTTTTCTGCCGTCTGAATATCTCTAATACCCCCACCAATTTGTATAGGTATTTTGGGAAACTTTTTACATATGTCAGAAACAATCGAAATATTTATTGGACTTCCGAGCCTAGCTCCATCAAGATCTACAAGGTGAAGTCTTTCGGCTCCATCTTTAATCCATTTCTCAGCTATATCAATAGGTTCGCTGTGAAATATTGTCTCTTGTGAAAAATCGCCTTGTCTTAGTCTTACGCAATTTCCATTTTGTATATCAATCGCAGGTATTATTTTCATTATACTTTCATTACATCCCTATAAAATTTTTTAGAAATTGTAGTCCTGTTGATGAACTTTTTTCAGGGTGCCCTTGTATTGCGATAATATTATCTTTTGCAATAACAGAGGAAAATATTTCACCATGATTTGTTTCTCCTAACACATAATTATTTTCTGAAGGTTTAACAAAGTAACTATGAACAAAATAAAAATATGATTCATTATCTATCTTATTCCAAATAGGATGGTCATTTTTTATTATTATTTTATTCCATCCCATATGTGGAATTTTTATTTTATTATCTTCGCGATTTTGAAATTTTTCAACTTTCCCCTTTATTATACCAAGACATTTTGTACCATTATTTTCATCACTTGAATCCATTAGTACTTGCATCCCCATACATATTCCTAAAAATGGTTTCTCTTTAGAATTCTTTTTGATTACTTCAGTGAGATTTTTATTATGAATGGATTCCATGCATTTTCTTGCAGCACCTTGTCCTGGGAATATTATTTTATCTGCATTGTTTATTTCATTTAGATCAGATGAAACTATGACGTTTTCATTAGGCGCAACGTACTCAGTAGCTTTTACAACAGAGCTCAGATTGCTCATTCCATAATCTATGATAGCAATTGTACCCAATTTTAATCGCCTATTATTTAGAGAACGCCTTTTGTTGAAGGCGGTTTATTCCCGTTATTTAAAAAATCAACTTCTTTAGCATATCGAAAAGCTCTTCCAAATGCTTTGAATATTGTTTCAGCTATATGGTGACCATTTTCCCCTTTTAAATTATCTATATGGAGAGTGACCATTGCATGATTACAAAACCCTTGAAAGAATTCATGAATCAGATCAACATCAAAGTCATTAATATATTGTCTTGGATAGGACGCAGAATATTCTACTCCCGGTCTTCCTGAAAAATCAATTACAACTCTCGACAGAGCCTCATCCAAAGGTACATATGCATGACCATATCTATTTATTCCTTCTTTACCACCAATAGCTTTGTCAAATGCTTGACCAAAACATATACCTACATCTTCAACAGTGTGATGTGCATCAACCTCTAAATCACCTTTTGCTACTATATCAAGATCAATTTGTCCATGTCTGCATATTTGCTCAAGCATATGCTCAAAAAACGGCATTCCCGTTTCAATTTTACATATACCTGTCCCATCAATATTTAGACTCAGCTCAATATCTGTTTCATTGGTTTTACGTTTTATGGATGCTTGTCTTTTGCTCATTATTTATAAAAATATGTTAAAAGTTGAGTATAATTAAAATTTTATACAATATACACTAAAATAATGATAATTAGCACAATACAAAAAATATGCCTATATCTATTGAGTTATTGTGGGCTAAAATTTACTCATAGCTTAGCTAGTATTCTAGCCACCTTGATTTACACTAATAAAAGTAAAAAATATCTTGTGGCACATAAAAACCTAAGTATTTGTTTCCCAAATAAAACAAAAGAGTGGATTGATAAAACAGTTAGAGAAAGTTTATCTGAGTATTTGAAGTCCTTATTAGAAGCACCCCATCTGTATCGAGTTTCAAAAATAAATATTAATAAGCTTATTAATAATATACACAATAAAAATATTATAAAAGAATGTGCCAAGGAAAATAAAGGTATCATATTTATGACGCCACACCATGGCTCTTGGGAATTAAGTGGCCTTTTTGTAGCAAGCAAAATTAAAATGTATTCAATGTTTAAGCCATTAAGAAATAAAGCATTAAATGACTTTGTCTATTCAGGAAGACAGTCTCTTGGAGCAGTATTGGTACAGACTGATAATAGTGGGGTTAAAAAATTATTAGGAGCTATAAAAAATAATTGTGGTATTGGAATTTTACCAGACCATACACCTAAAATTAACCAAGGAGTGATGTCAAATTTTTATGGTATTCCTACAAATACATCTTCATTAATATATAAGCTAGGAAAAAAAAATAAAGTCCCAATAGTGTATGTTTATTCAGAACGTTTACCAAAAAGTAGGGGGTTTGATATATATCTAGGAGCTATTAAAAATTCTTTTTATGATCTTGATGAGACCAAAGCTGCTGACCAATTAAATAGAACAATTGAAGATTTGGTTAATAAAAATATTCCTCAATATTTATGGTCATATGAAAGGTTTAGAAATAGAAGTGGAGTAGAAGAAAATATTTATAAAATTAAATAAATTATTTCTTCCAAAAGTCTGGAGTAAAAATTACTAATAAAGTAAATATTTCAAGCCTACCAACAATCATACTAAAGGATAATATCCACTTATTAACATCGGATATATTGGCATAGTTGTATAGTACTTCTCCTTGCCCTGGACCCAAATTATTTATGGTAGCTGCAACTGCGGAAAATGAAGTCAAAAAATCTAATCCAGAAAGCATTAGTAAAAGCAGAACTGTTAAAAATACAAAAACATATATAGCAAAAAATCCCCATATAGTTTCTAGTGTTCTTTCATTCACAGCTGTATTACCAATCTTCACTTTAATTTTTGAATTTGGATGCACTAGTCTTCTTAACTCTCTATAACCTTGTTTTAATAAAAGTAAAACTCTAATAGCTTTCATCCCACCAGCAGTTGAGCCAGCGCTACCACCAATAAAGCTAAATAATATCAATAATAAAGGTAAAAAGCCGACGTAATTAAAATAATTAGAATTGGTAAATCCAGTAGTAGTTGAAATAGATATTGCATAAAAAGTATTTTTAATAATGTCACGTAGACTCATTTCTAATGATTGATTATAAATATAAAATATAGTTAAAATTGATATTAACAAAATTAGAAGTATAAAAAAATAAGCTTCACTATCTTTCTTATATACAGATATAGATCTATTTTTAAAGGCTAAATAATGCAAACTAAAATTTAAACATGCCGCAATCATAAAAAATATAGCAACTAATTCAATCCATTGATTATTGAAATAACCAAAACTTTCATTGTGGGTTGAGAAACCACCAATAGCTATTGTAGAGAAGCTATGACATATAGAATCAAAAGCATTCATTCCAGCCAAATAATAACCTAGAGCACAAAAAAATGTCATTGTTAAATAAACCACCCAAAGCCATTTAGCAGTCTCAGTAATTCTTGGAGTAATTTTATTTTTTATAGGACCAGCTACTTCTGCTTTGTATAGCTGCATACCCCCAACGCCAAGCATTGGTAAAACCGCAACTGCAAGAACAATAATTCCAAGGCCACCCAACCATTGTAAATATTGTCTATAAAATAATATAGACTCTGGAAGACTATCAATCTCATTTAATATAGTGGCCCCAGTAGTTGTTAGCCCAGAAACAGATTCAAATATTGCATTAGTAATAGAAATATTAAGCGACTCACTTAATATTAGTGGTAAAGATGCAAATGTACTTAAAACAAACCAAAATAAAACTACAATTATAAATCCATCTCTTAGTTTTAAATCAGTTTTTGCCTGCATTGCTGGTAACCAAAGAAAAAGTCCTGAAACCAAAATTAAGATTAATGCATAAAAAAAAGACCATGTTTCATTATCTTGATATATTACACTTACTATAATTGGAGGAATTATAGCTAAGCTAAATAGCATTAATAAAAGTCCGAGTATTCTAATTACAGATTTAATTTGCATTATTTTTACTCAAATAAATCTTCTATCTGCCTTACATCTTTTTTATTTACAAGACAAACTAGACGATCATTTTGTTCTAATAATATATTTGAAGTATCAAATATAAAATCACTATTTCTAATAATACAGCAAATTATTGTATTTTCAGAAAAATTAATCTGCTCAATATTTTTCCCTAAAATTTTTGAGTTGTTCTTTTCTCTTACTTCGAGTTCAAGTAACTCAAGAAAACCATGCATTAACGAGTGTGCTTTAAGAATACTAGCTTTTCTTATGTGTGTTAGGAGAGCACCCATGGTTAAGTCTTCAGGTGATACAGTTATATCTATTTCCTGCTTTTCAACTAAGTCAGAATAACTAGTTTTATTAATAATTGAGATTACTGTTTTAGCCCCTAGTTTCTTTGCAAGCATGGCTGAGAGAATATTTGCCTCATCATCATTTGTAAGAGCACAAAATACATCCATATGTTCAATATTTTCTTCTAATAAAATATCTTCATTTGACGAATCAGCATTTATTATAGTTACATCATCAATTACTTCAGATAAATAATCTGCTCTTTGTTCATCAGACTCAATTACTTTAACCTGACAGTTATCACTAATATTTTCAGATAAGTGTTTCCCAATATTACCGCCACCAGCAATCATTATTCTTTTATTCTCTTTGTAATATTTAAACAGTTTAGTTATATCTTCTATATTCTCATCTTTACAAATAAATAATAACTCATCTCCATTTTCTAATATATCACCATCTTCTATTGAAAATAGTTTATCTTTTCTTATAAAAGCACATATTTTTGCATTAAATTTATCGCAAGCAGATTGATAGTATTTTATAGAATTTTCTAAATCATCTTTTTCTTTGAATACTATATTTATAAAGCAATCTTCTTCATTAGAAAAATTAAATACTTGATGAGTTCCTTGAAATGAAATTAATTTTTTAATATAACTTGACGCTATTAAGTCAGGACTAATTGTGAAATCTATGGGTGTAGATTCATCTGCAAATAAGTTTTCATAGTTTAGGTATTCTAAATCTCTAATCCTAGCTATTTTTTTACCAACGCCAAAAACCGTATATGCAACTTGGCAGGCAATCATATTTGTTTCGTCACTTTTTGACACTGCAACAATCATATCTGCTTTATGAGCACCAGCAGCCTCCAGTATTCTTGGATGCGCGCCATTACCATGTATCGTCTGAAGATCAACTTTTTCAGCAATATTTTCTAATAAATCAGCACTCTTATCTATTAACGTCACGTCATTTCCTTCTTTGACTAGATTTATAGATAATGAGCTACCAACTTGCCCAGCTCCTACGATTATAATTTTCATAATTGATATGTATTATAGATTAAATTTATATAATTAATTAATATTTGTTTATTCAAATTTTTTCCCCTTTAAGCCTACAGAATTTATAAAATCTTCAGCATCTAAAACAGAAGCATTGTCTTTTTGTAATTTTTTTATTAGCAATAATCCATCTTTTGTAAAAACTTCAATGTATTTATTTTTTGTGGATTTTATATTACCTGGAATTCCGTCTATAGTTGTTTTTTTAAACTCACTATCATGTATTCGTATCCTTTCCCCAGAAAGTATCGTTTCAGCAACAGGCCATATATTAAAAGCCATTATCTTTTTATGTATCTCTTCTGCAGAATTATTCCAGTTGATTTTAGCTTCAGTTTTTTTAATTTTTTTTGCATAAGTAGCCAGTTTCTCATCCTGCGGATGTAACATAAAATTATTTTCTAAAATAGATTCAAGAGTAATTAATAAGGAATTAATACCAGTTAAAATAAACTTATTATGCATTATAGAGGAAGAATCATTATCCTCAATATGTACTGGCTCTTGGTAAATTATGTCTCCTTTATCAAGACCCTCATCCATCTGCATTATTGTTACACCTGATAATTTATCCCCAGCTTCAATAGCTCTTTGAATAGGCGCAGCCCCCCTCCATCTAGGTAGCAAAGATGGATGTACATTTATACAACCAAATTTTGGTACAGACATAAATTCTTTTGTAAGAAGTAACCCGTATGCTACTACCACAACTAAATCCGGTTTAATTTCAGAAATAGCATCAGTTTCCTTGATAGTAATTTTTTCTGGCTGCCTAATATTAATTTCATTTTTTTCCGCAGTATCTCTTACAGGGCTATGTTTAAATTTCAAACCTCTCCCAGATCTTTTGCTTGGTTGTGTAAACACGCTAACAACATCGTGTTTTGATTCTATTAATGCTGATAAATAATTTTCTGCAAATTGTGGTGTTCCTGCGAACACAATTTTTAATTTTTTCATTTTAATAAATTACTATGTTGCTGATTTATAGTTAGGAGTATTTTTTCTAGCAATAAGCGCACCTTCTTTTTTTAGTTTGGTGATCTTTTTTTCAATCCTATTTCTTTTTAAAGTGGATATATGATCAACAAAAAGTTTACCATTTAAATGATCAATTTCATGCTGGATACATGTAGATAATAATCCGTTAGCTTCAATTTCAATTAAATTACCATCATAATCTAATGTAGAGACTTTTATATCTTTGGGCCTAGATATACCTTCATAAAAACCAGGAACTGAAAGACAGCCTTCTTCATAGATATCACAATCACTAGATAAAAATAATATTTCAGGATTAATAAGGCATATTTTTTCATCTTTATTTTCTGATACATCTATTACAATAATTCTTTTATGAATATTAACTTGAGTCGCAGCAAGGCCTATACCTTTTTCCTCGTACATTGTAAAAAACATTTGATCAATAGTATCTCTAATATTTTGATCTACATTCTTAACCTTTTGCGCTACTTTCCTTAGTCTTGAGTCCGGAAAGTGCAACACTTTTAGCTTATCCATAGCTTTATTTTATATATAAAAAATTAATACAATTATACTATTCTCTATATAATATGTGTAAAATTTAAAAATATTGTTTAAATACTCCATTTCTGCTTTTGACTATATCTAAACAATGTATTAATGTTAAAAAGTTGACATTATTATAAATATATATAAATTATTTTTTTAATACAAATCATATACTTAAGGATCAGACCTATGAAAGAAACAATATTAGACGTCTTAATGTTCATGTTTCAGAGCTATGTAGAAGATAATGAGGAAGTAGAGCTTGATAAAGAATCTTTACACAAAAATCTTTCTGAGGCTGGGTTTTCTGATCACAATATCGAAAAAGCCTTTGATTGGCTTGAGGGACTTCCTGGTGTTGATGATAGCAGCACTTTATTGAACAAACCGACAAAAAATAGTTTTAGACTATTCAGTGATGTGGAGCATTTGAAGATTGGTGAAGAAGGCCTAAGTTTCCTAATGTTTTTAGAGAGATTGGGTATATTTCATGGGGAAATTAGAGAGCATGTTATAGATAGAATAATGGCACTAGATACTCAAAAAGTTGATTTAAGTCAAATTAGATGGGTAGTATTAATGATATTATTCAACACACCAGGCAATGAAAGCAGTTATACGTGGCTGCAAAATTTGAATTCAGACAAAGCATTACCTTATATTCACTAATTAACTATAGATTTTTTTGTAAGAGTTGGATTTAAATATGAGTGAAAATTTAGTAATTGTTGAATCACCAGCAAAATCAAAAACTATTGAGAAATACTTGGGGCAAAATTACCGAGTAATTTCTACAGTTGGACATTTAAGAAATTTACCATCAAAACAAGGCATTGATGTAAATAATAATTATCAAATGAATTATGAGCTTATTGATAGAGACCATAATAAGCCTGAACAAATAATTCGTGACATAAAAAAAGCTTTAAAAGATGCCAAGAAACTTTACCTTGCAACTGACCAAGATAGAGAAGGAGAAGTGATTGCTTGGCATCTTATAGATATTCTTGAAAAGGAAAAAGCGTTAGCTGGAATTGAGGTTGTAAGAATAGTTTTTAACGAGATAACAAAAAAAGCAATTCTTGAATCTATAGAAAGTCCAAGAGAGCTTTCATATGATCTTATAAATGCACAATTTGCTAGAAGATCAATTGATTATTTATTTGGGATGGGTATATCACCATTGTTATGGGGCATTGGAATAAGAAAAGGTTCGGCAGGAAGAGTCCAAAGCCCTGCATTGAAAATGATTGTAGAACGAGAAGAAGCTATCAGGAAGTTTATCCCGCAAGAATACTGGACTTTAAATGCAAATTTCTTAAAAGATAATAAACCTTTTGATGCATTTTTACATAATTCAAATAGTAAAAAGCTAGCTAAATTTGATATAGATAATGAAAAAGATGCTTTAAGGATCAAAAATGAATTATTAGATGAATCAAACAAAAGTTTTAAAGTTTTAAAGGTTTTGAAGAAAGAAAGAAAAAGGCAGCCAGCTAAACCATTTATTACTTCGACCCTTCAACAAGAGGCGTCGAGAAAATTAAGATATGCCGCAAGAAGAACAATGGGTATTGCTCAAGAATTATATACTGGTATCGATTTAGGAGAAGGCGCTGTTGGCCTAATAACTTATATGAGGACTGACTCAATAAACTTGGCTCAAGAAGCGATTGATGAAATTAGAAAAATTATTCCTAAGTTGTATGGTGATGAATCCTTACCAAGCGAGATAAGAAAATACTCTAATACTTCAAAAAATGCCCAAGAAGCACATGAGGCAATTAGACCAACTTCTCTAGCAAGAATCCCAGAAGATGTTAAAAAGTACTTGAGCAAAGATCAATTTGATCTTTACTCATTAATATGGAAAAGAACTATAGCTTCACAAATGAATGATGCGATTTTAGATTCAGTTTCGATAGATCTTGGTACGCCTGAAAACTTTTTCAGAGCAACTGGGCAATCCATAAAACACCCCGGTTTTATGCAGGTTTATCTAGAAGGGTCAGATGAAGAAGATTTAGAAGCTGAAGCTAAGATATTACCTGTGATGCAAGAAGGAGATATAGTTCATCTTGAAAAATTAGATGCAATACAACATTTTACTCAGCCTCCAGGAAGATATACAGAAGCTAGCTTAATAAAAAATCTAGAAAAAGAGGGCATTGGAAGGCCTTCAACCTACGCTGCTATTATTGAAACTCTAAGATATAAAGAATATGTCGAAGTAGAAAACAGAACCTTGACCCCTACCGGCAAAGGTTCTTCAGCTTGCGCTTTCTTAGATAAAAATTTTAATGATTTCATAAAATATAACTACACAGCTAAATTAGAAGAGACATTAGATAAGATAGCAAGAGGAGAAGTTGAATGGGTCCCAACAACAGATTCATTTTATAAGGATCTTACTCATATGGTTGGAGAAACAGAAAAATTATCTCCAGAAGAAAGAAAGCAAGAGCGAATACTAGGATTAGATCCTAAAAGTGGAAGAACAGTTAGTGTAAGGCACGGCCCCTTTGGCCCCCATGCAATGATTGGCACAAAAGATGATCCTAAGGAAGCTGGTAAACCTAAGTCCGCATCTTTAAAAATTGGACAAGATATATCCTTAATCTCTCTAGAAGATGCATTAGATTTATTTGTTCTACCAAGATTACTTGGAGAAACGCCAGTAGGTGAACATATTACAGCATGCTTAGGAAGATTTGGCCCATATCTAAACTACGGTGAAAAGAAAAATTTATCTTTAAAAGGACTAGAAGAAAAAGGAGATAATCCATATGACCCATACACAATAACCTTTGAGCAAGCTCTACCACTAATTGAGCAAAAAAAAATAATTGAGGCGAATAAAATAATTCAAAATTTTGAGGAAAAAGGTATTCAAGTTTTAAATGGAAGGTTTGGACCTTATGTAACAGACGGAAATAAAAATGTGAAGGTGCCAAAAGACCAAGACCCTAAAGATTTGTCGTTAGCTGAATGTGAAGAAATGATAGAAAATGCTCCTGTTAAAA
>MDSY01106081.1_pt1 | contig 14785 bp, 11 predicted proteins | sample 811131 | NCBI WGS metagenome assembly MDSY01 (sample SAMN05326643, study PRJNA326480) | marine metagenome | isolation source: seawater | place: Atlantic Ocean: South West | collected 2010 | reverse complement strand
CTGCCGCTGCCCTCGCCAACGAGTCGTCGTGAGCGACCCCGAACCTCATTCTGCTTTGGTCGGGCTTAAGTCAAGTTGAAACTTGTTACAGATAGTTCCTATATGTACCTACCTATACCTTCACATTGACATTGTCGTCATGTAAAATCTGAAACCCGAGAGCCTTAAATACTGAACGATCACATGCAACTCCATGTACAACATGCCCGACACACGTACAAATACAAATATGTACACTAACACTCACACTGAGATGAAGAAAGACCAAAACCGAATGAGCATGCTCTCTAGATTAATATGTTCACAGCACGTGCGGCTGTAGCACGCCCGCCTCGCCACGTGAGGGTGATGCTCGCGTGGGTTGAATCCTCTCGCGCCTGCGCTTGCCACGGTACCACAAGAGGATGTTGGCGACGAGCAAGCCAGTGGTAGAACCCAGCGCGAATCCACCCGCGCTGATAGCTGGCCGCCTGCGGATGTTGCCGTGGTTGCCGAGAGCATCCGCATCGGAGAGGATCGAGGTATCGCGGACGCTGAAGCTGATCTGGGCGGTGCGTTGGACGAGGAGCGGAGGCGGCAAGAGCTGCGGCGCCGTCGACGGTATCGGAGCATCCGGGAAGATGGGGAACGGCGGGAGCCCCAGTGGCTGTCGGGGCGCGAGTGTGCTATCCTGAGGGACCAGATCAATCTCAGCGGCGCAGATGCGCCCGAGTGCGTCTGGATTATTTGCCAATGTTTCCACGGCTTCTGCAGGCTGCATGGCCACCGGACCCTCCATGGCGGCATCCATGCCCACCTCACGCTTCCTCTGATTCTTCTCTAGTGGAGCCGCCCTCCCTCTCTGTACTGTCTTGGTCTGAGCACCGCCGACACGAGTGTCCTGAGTGAGCCCCCCCCCCTGACTGTGAAGCTCCCCCTGACTGTGAAGCTCCCCCTGACTGTGAAGCTCCCCCTGGCTGGCGAGTCCCCCCCGAGTGTGAAGCTCCCCCTCGCTGGTGAACTCGCCCTGGGTGTCGAGCCCGCCCTGGGTGTCGAGCCCGCCCTCGCTGTGCCCGCCCTCGCTGGTGAGCCCCCAATACGGCCTGCTCTGCCTGAGCTCCCAGTAGAGTCGAGTGATGAGCTGTACGCTGAGCCTTGGGGAGCACTCCTGCAGCCGCGCCTGCGCCTCCAACGAGAGACGCTCCCACCAAGAGCTCACCTGGCTACGCCACTCGACAGCCCAGAGCTCCCAGTGGTGCCACGCCCATACGCCCGGCGGCAAGTTGGAGGTGAGAGTTTGTACTCCAGCGGCGGCCATCGCGGACCAGGCGGCGAGGTTGTCGTTCTCGGCGGGGGCCCCGTAGACCCACACCGCCACATGCTTCCCACGCTCCTGCAAGTACTGCACTAGCTCGGGGGTGACGATGTCAGCATCTGCTTCGAGGTCAATACCGTCGAGCCCTAGGTTGACCACTTCCCTCGCAACCTCCCAGGCGCGCTCGGGGCTGCCTGCGAGGGCGACGAGGAGTGCCTGGTGCTCAGGCATCCGCCGCTTCATCTCCAACAGCAGATTCCCATCGAACGAGATCCACGTGAGCTGAGACGGCGGAACGCCGGACGCTAACACTGCCGCCTCCGAGAGCTCAGGTAGCCTCGGGTCATAATCGGAGCGCACTGCTGGGAGGCTGGGGACCATCTGGCGGAGGTAATCCCACACGAGGTAGCTCGTATCCGTCTTCAGCTCCGCAAAACAATGACCCCTCGGGTACTCCTTGAGGAGCTCGAGGGCCTGCGCAAACGTCGGCACCGTCTCTCCTCTCCATTGGGTCCCCTTCCAGCTGCCGACGTCGATACGGCGGACTTGGTCCCACGTCAGGTCGACGGCCTTCATCGCGAGGATCTCGTGGTACTCGGTCAGGCTCATGTTCGCTGGCGGGTCGAGCGCCGCAGTCCGGTCGAGCTTGGCATCGTGCAGCAGGACGATCTCATCGACGAGCAGCTGCAGGTCGAGCTCGAAGCCGTCGCTGCGCTCGAGGGAGGCGCGGATGGAGGCGAGCGTGTTTTCAGGCGCCACGTGCGATGCGCCGCGGTGGCCTATCAGCCGCATCGCCGACACGCGCCGCGCGGCCAAGGCACCCTGCGCACACCCTGCGTCCGTCAAGTTTCTACTGATCGGATTTCTTTGCTGGTGATTGAGGGCGAGATGAGATCTACTGCTGATTTTTGGGTTTACCTGGATCGACATTTTTACTTTTTGTTTGCTTGGGCATCATCATCTGTAGGATGCTGCGCCAGGCCAGGCTCGCCACGCTGGCTGGCCGGGTGCGACCGGTGTGCAGGCGATGGCTTTCTGACAACGCCATTGCGACGTCGGTCACGTCCGACAAGTCCAAGCTCTCCACGCAGGTCAACGAGCCCACGCTCGACCCAGACACAGTGCAGGCCTTCACTGGCACTCCGGCAGAGATGCTGGAGACGCGCGTCGTCAAGATTTACCAGCCTTCCCAGGGCGTGCAGAATGCGAATCAAAACACGCTCGTCTGGAAGATGCAGTGGGAGGACGCCCAGACAGAACGCTGGTCAAACCCGCTCATGGGATGGACCTCGACAAACGATCCGCTCAGCAACACGCACATGACGCTCGAGTTCGATTCTGCTGAGAGTGCCGCGCGATTCTGCATGCACAACGGTGTGTGGCCTCAAGCTCCCCCCCTGTCTTCTTCGTGTCCCCACAGATCACCCGCCCTTGCCCCAGCCGCCACACACACGCTCTCCTATGGCAGGATGGAAATATGAAATCGTCAAGGATCATTCACTCAAGCCAAACCTCGCAATGGTCGGCAAGGTGTGGCCGCCGCCGCCGGTGTCAGAGTACACACCGCAGAAGACCGCCGCACACGCCGTTGTGTGCTCCGACAGGGTTCTAGAGCACACTAGCAGCATGAGACTACATGAGACTGCACTTGAGATCTCACATGCCACCTGGTCGCCGCAGGGACCCAAGAAGTATGCGGAGAACTTTTACTGGAAGGGGACCAAGGGGCGCGAGTTTCCCAAGCTCTACGAGCCGCCGCCGCCGCCGCCCAAGAATTAGGAGCTGGCTACTCTACCTGTACACGTCCGCCAGCGGTCCTTGACCCTGGGCCGGGGTTGCTCGTTATCACCAGCCACTTGGCTGAGTGCGCGGCTCCAGCAGTCAGTCGCCCGCAGTCTCGCTGCGCCCGTCCTGCACGTCCAACTAGGCGGGGCAGTTGCTTGCTAGTTGCTACAGAAAGAAGTACTACTATAGTATAAAACCAGTCCGTTCGTCACTGCCCTCGATCATCATTGGCAACTGATCTTTGATCTACTCATTGTAGTTCTGTGATATCCGCTCATATAAAATAAAAATACTTTATGTACACGTACTCGTCACAAAGAGTCGAAAAAAAACACTTTTGGAGGTATTCGTATCAGCCCGCCGACCATTGAGCCGACCCCGTTGCAAGATGCAGCGAGCGCTTGCGCTGTGGCTGGTGGTCGGTTCCTTGGTAGGCCGGGCCGCTGCCATCCAGGTTGACGACACACACCAAATCAATGTGATCCCCGACTTTGCGGTGAACCAGCAGAACGTGGACCCCGAGGAGTTCCTGTGGGATAAGCTGACTGGCCGCTGTTGTTTCGAGTCGTCGACCAGTGAGCCGGAGTTTGCGGTCGAGACCTGCGAGCAGTGCAGCGTCTGGAGCGACCCCGATAACTTTTGCCACAAGGATGAGGAGTCATGCAAAAAGTGCGGCATGGGGCTCTTCTGTCCAGCGCCTCCGCCACTGATCGGCGCCAACGTGGTGTGCACAGGGCACTCGCAGCTGGAAGGCGGTTGCAAGGATCCGCTCAGTACCGGAATCTGCGCCGGCGTGGGTCTAACCGGATGTCAAGAAGCGTGCCGTTTCGAACCGCATTGCAACATGTTCGTGCTCTCAACCCTGGGAAATGAGGGCGCGTGTGAGCTCTGCCGCGACATGAATAGTGTCGACAACGTGCCCGCGACAAAGGCGACGCGTGTGTACCAGACGACCTTCGCACCGCCACCACCCGGGCCGCCCGGCTCGAAGCAGGTCCTCGAACACTTCCAGGTGGTGGGCAAAGATGAGGCGCCGCCGCCGCCGCCGTGCGCTCTTCACTCTAACACGTGCGAGTTCGCCTGCTCCAAGACGAACATCGCCAACGGCTGCATGGGGCTCAAGCTCTCGCCTGGCGAGAAGCACGTGCCTGGCGGCCTCTGCATGCGCTGCGACGATGTGAGGAGTCTTGAGGAGTGCGAAGGCAGCTACTTGATGTCCATGAACAGCACCAAGGAGTCGAAAACGCTGGTGAGCTGCAAGTACATCACGAACGCGCAGGGTGGCGTGTGTGTGCCCGACCAAGATTCTGCGGTGGAGTGCGAATCTCTCGTCGATGACGAGGACGAAGGCGATGATGAGGGCGACTTCCTCCTCAAAGACCCTAGCGAGGCCTGTCGCTTCCACGAAGGAGTCGAGTTCTCTACGCACCATTCGATCGGCTACTCGGACATAAACGTCAAGGACAAGGAGGCTTGCTGCAACGCGTGCCAGCGCGCGGAGGGTTGCAATCACTTTGTCTACGAGCCCTCCTCCTCCACCTGCGAGCTCCTCCCCCACGTCGAGGCCGCCGATCTCGTCCGCACCAAAAATAAGGCCACCATCAGTGGCAGTTTGACGTCGAACATTGAGTGGGAGGAGCATACCAAGTGCTCGGTATATGAAGAGAGCACTTTCGCCAACGGCAGGATCGGTTTGGCGCGTGACCATGACGGCCTGCTGGTCATCTCGCAGCAGGGGTGCTGCGACGCCTGTGCGCGCGAGCCCGGATGCGCAAAGTGGGCATTTGCCATTGACCACCTTGAATGCACCCTCTTCGAGGCCTACGCCGAGCGCTTTAGGACCTCCTCGAATATGATCGCTGGCCTCGTCAGGGAGGTGGCGAAGAGTCCGCCGGCGGCCCGGGCGCCGATGCCACCTGCATTCCCCAGCATGTGGGAAATCCGCCGCCCACCACCCCCGCCCACCTACAAGGCCACCGTCAGTCACACGGTGACCAAGTTTGTCTCCATGGCGCTCCTCATCATGGTGGTGGGCCTTGCGGTCGGCTGCGGCAGCCTCTTCCTCTGTGGCGGCAAGTGGAATGGCTTGCCCCAGACGCAGCAGAAGAAGAAGAAGCGGCGGCAGCGCGATCGGCACAGCCGGCGCCTGCATGACGAGGAGGACAGCGGCGCCGCACTCACGCCAGTGACCATCCACGCTGGTGGTGTCTCGCAAACACGTGGCGTCGACCTGCAGGCTTGCAAGGATCAGAGGGAGCTGCGCCTGCTGATCATGAGTGAGTTTGACCATCTCTTGAAGGGCTACAGGACGCTCAAGCCCGACCAGCTCATCGTCTCGTGCTGGTTCAAACGGTTCAAGTCATCACGCGCCAAGGACTGGACTCAAATCGATCTGGACGATTCCTTCAAGAGGATCCAGGGGTGCGCGGCCATCAAGATCGAGCTGCCTGTGAGCAAACAGCAGCGCAGGGAGAACGCACGCCTCGAGCAAGAAAGGGAGGAGCGGTTGCTCGACGAGGCGTTGGCTCAAAAGGACATGTCGAGTAAACTCCAAGCTGAAACAAACGGCTCGCGAGGGGCCATCCCACCCGAAAACGCTGCGGACCTCATCGCAGCTGTCATAGGCGGCATCGAGAGTGATGACGCCGAGAGTGATGACGCCGAGAGTGATGACGCGTCCGACGAGTCTTAGGCCGAAGCCCCCTTCGACTGTCCCATGGATGAATAACTTCTTTGGACTCGTGCAAAGCGTCGCATCCGTCAACGGGGGGTATTTTTTCGCGCGACAAATGGTGGACGCACTTGCATTGGTTTCTTGGCGTGATAGCGTTTTCCACTATCTACTACACGCATTGTTGAGCTTGACTTAGGATGAGCGGAAGTGCGGAACATATATCAGGGGCTCGGCCTTGATGAGGGGAAGTGCGGAACATATATCAGGGGCTCGGCCGTGATCTCACCTTAGTGTCGAAAGTGCATGCGACATGTTAATAAGGTATTTTGTATTAAAATATTAGTATATACAACATTGAATATACTTAATACTATTATCATTATGATAATCATAATTGATAATGATATTATTATTAGAGTAAATTTAAATTAAAATTTAAATTATATTCGAATACTACTTACACTTAGCGTTTATACTTATAATTTGAATTTAACGACGCATAAACATGTGGACTGTCAATGTGAATGCAACATAAAACATTCGAATAATATATATTTAAAATTTATTTAGAATCCTATATTATAATATTCTTATTCTTATTCTTATTATAATTATTATAATTATAATTTATTTTTATTTATATAGGTCCTATATTTATATAATATATAAATATAGGAACCTATTATTAATGCGATGTTTGATTCAATTTTTAATTGTGAATTAAATGATTATTCAGAATGCAGATGCCGTAATACACCGACACATACAAATACGCGTCACACGCGCACATGGACGTCGTGCATGCGCGTAAATTCAACTTGCGGGATGAGGATTATTTTTCAAAATTGGCGATCTGCTTGCGCCATGAGCATGCTCTAGTTTGCCAGCGGCTCGCGCAGACCCCTGATGAGATCTGTCGTCAAGTGCCTAGCTGATGATGCAGCACCCGCCGCCCGTGGCCTCAGCAGGAGCCTTAGCTCTCATCACCCGATCATTTGCCCTCCCCCCTGAATCTCGAGTTGAATCTCGAGCTGATTGCCTAGCAAGCTCACCATTTGATTTGGGCTCGTGCAAAGAAGGCCCGCGTCTGAGCTCTTCTAGGAGGACATCGGCATCTACTGCCCGGTCGAGCGAGGTCCTATTCTCCGCGTCACCAGACTCCCTCTGAGGTCCACCCGTCTGCTCGGCACTCCTCAGATCGTCACCGAGCGAGTACTTGAGGGCTGCAATCTGCCGGAGCTCTTCATCATACTCGATCTCAGCCGCGTGGCGCTGCGATTGGAGCTGTTTGATCAACACGCGCTGTTGGGCGTCCTCTTTCATGATCTGAGTCATCGAGATGCTCAACGCATCCTCCTGCCTCTCACACTCCGCGACCAGCCTCTGCTCCGCGTCGCACAGCTCGGGCACAACGCATCCGACAGGCACAGGGGGCAGATCCTGCTTATTCCGCCGGTCAGCTGAGCGTATCGAGGCCACGCGACTCTTCAGGTAATTCATGAGACTTGCCTTATGCGGCAGGGAACAGGCTGCCGACCGGCGGGTCCGTGTGCCGATGTTTGGTGGGTGGATGATTTTTTTTGTTAATCCGAGTGTGGCTGGATTTTATCTGTCTACACGTGACTGCCGATGGCCAAGAGCTCCGCAGAGTCGGCCGGCAAAAGCTCGGTGGTGCCACGCCCTTGGTGGGGAGAGTTCCTCTGTGCGGGTAGTAGCGCGGTGGGTGCGATCATCTGCACAAACCCTGTGGATGTGGTCAAGACGCGCATGCAGATACAAGGGCAACTCGGCGCTGCACCGTCGCCGTATTCAAACGTGCCTTCTGCAATGCTCAGCATCGCACGGAGCGAGGGGCTGCGTGGTCTGCAGCGTGGTCTCGGGCCGTCCTGTCTCTGGCAGTTTTCCAACGTGTCAGTACGCTTCGGCGTCTATGGGACAGCCAAGTCGTACACGGTTCAGCCGAGCGACCCGACCGCAAAATACCTCCAGTCGCTCGGACTTGCTGGTATCTCCGGCGCGATGGCCGCGCTTGCTTCGAACCCCTTCTTTATCCTGAAGACGCGTTTCCAGGCCGCAACCGCTGAGGAAGCCGCCAACAGGACCGTCTTTGGTACCCTTGCGAGCATTGGACGTGCGGACGGTATCGGAGGCTACTTCCGTGGCCTCTCCGCCTTTGCTCCGCGCGTGATCGTCGCATCTGCGGTGCAGCTGTCGACGTATGATGCGGTCAAAGAGAAGCTCCTCTCGCGCTTCAGCCTCCGCGACGGGCTGCCGACACACGTGTGCGCCTCACTCGTCACGGGTGCGGCCGTCGTACTTGCAATGCAGCCGTTTGACTTTGCAGCGACTCGGCTCGTCAACTCTCTGACTGCTGCCGAGGCCAAGGGCGGCGGCGCGGTCTTCGAGGGGCCTGTAGACGTGATCCGCAAGTCAGTACGCGCAGAAGGACCGCTCAGCGTCTACAAGGGCGTCACCGCCAATTACCTTCGATTCGGTCCATACTGTATACTTGTCTTTGTCTTTGTCGAGCAGCTGCGTTTGCTCGAAGCAAAGCTGATGGCACGCATGCAGGACACCAGCCTGAGATAAGGACACGAGGCTGAAGTACTCAAGTAGTAGTACGTGCGCTTTTAGCATTCTATCATATCGACACCGTGACCGTGCCACCAATGTGAATATCAATATATCTTAGTACATATTCTAATTCTTATTGCTTAGAGGAACCTTTACCTTCTCAAGCATATAGATGTACACACACGTCCGGATTCTCAAATTGTCAATATTAGTCAAAGTATTACGACGTATCTGATTGGTATATTCATATTGGTATATCAAAATGAAATAAGTATTATATTATATATATATAAATATATTATTAACGCTAACGGTAACGCTAATGGGACCATTCAATAACTCGCTATGTACGTCATAGTACATAAAATATACATATAAGTATAAGAATAAGTAAAAGTATATTATAATAATAATAAGACCAAGACGAACGAATAATGATGACTATCTCAATCTGAATCTCAATCTGAGCTTGAAGCATGAGACGCATCCTCGAACAGGTCTGACTCTGTGCGCCCATACAATGCGAGAGTCCCACCGCGGCCGCAGGGTAAGGGGAGCACGGCGCATGAGCTGAGCTCTTGCAATGAGAGCAGTCGCGTCGAAATCAGAAGCCCGTGCGGCGCGAGCATCTGCTCGAGCTCAAGCGGTGGGTCGAGAGCATGATCGTTCCAGACGATGAGCTCGAAAGGGTGGGCATCTGCAGAAAGCGCGCGAACGACATCCATTGCAGCGCCCGTACGCATCTCGACGCGACCCGAGAGACCTGCAGCTGCGAGGTGGCGTCGCGCGACGTCCGCACAGCGTTCATCTGGTTCGCAGGCGACTAGCTTGCCGCCAGGCTCGAGTGCCGCTGCGAGCCACATGGTGGCATAGCCTGTGAAGGAACCGACCTCGAGCACGCGAGAGGCGCGCCCCAGCCGAGCAAGCATGTGCAGCAGCCGCCCCTGCTGCGTACCACACAGTAGATGCGCCTCGCCTCGATGAGACGCCTCCGTCTCCATTCGGAGCGCTTGGAGCAATGGCGGCTCCCCGCTTGCGACGAGCTCAAGGTAGTTAGGAAGCCGCTGCTCAAGGAAGGCCTCGAGCTCCTTGCCGCTCGCGATGCCGCTCCCGCTCACGCCACTGACACCACTGAACTCGCCGCGAACGCTCCCCGTGGGGGGGCTAACGCTCCCCTCGGGGGGGCTCGTCAGCTTGAGATTCGTCGCATCAATCAAGACGCCCGTTGACGCCATCTCTTCGCCGCCAGAGCGCTCGGGGGCCTCCACAGCACTGGCATCGTCGAAGCAAGCCAGGCTCTCCAGCTGCAGCTGCGAGAAGCTCAGCCCATCACGGAGCGGTAGCACGAACTGGTGCATGTGCTCTTGCTTACCGAGGTGCACGTTGAAGTCGTGCATCGCATCGCGTAGCTTGAGTGCTCGTTTTTGACGGCCGCTGAGGAGAGCAAGCTCCGCATCCCCAACCTCCGTGCGCTCCAGCACCTGCCACTTCCACAGCACATTGTCCGAGAGCACGAGACCGTTCGGCGAGAGCTTGCCGCCCCCGACGAGTAGCTCAAAGTAATCTGTGTATCGCTTCTTGTCGGCATCAAGGAAGATGAGATCAAAGGGCGGTTCGTCGGGAGGGAGCTGGCGCAAGGTGTCCATCGCGTCGCCCATCCGCAGCTCGACGCGACCCGAGAGACCCGCAGCTGCGAGGTGGCGTCGCGCGACGTCCGCACAGCGCTCATCTCGCTCGCAGGCGACGAGCTTGCCGCCAGGCTCGAGCCCCGCTGCGAGCCACATGGTGGCATAGCCCGTGAACGAACCGACCTCGAGCACGCGAGAGGCGCGCCCCAGCCGAGCAAGCATGTGCAGCAGCCGGCCCTGCTGCGTGCCGCTGAGCATGTGAGCTCCCTCTGGAAGTAACGACTCTGTCTCGGCTCGCAATGCGCGCATCAGTGGCGGCTCGACGCTGCAGAGGCGTTCCGCCAGCTCTAACGAACTAAAAAAGCTCGGAGCACTCAGCCGCATCGTTGGAGCAGTCAGCCGCATCCTGCCGCTCTAGGGCAGTCCTCCCCGTTCGCGGATGGGAACAGGGCAAAAATGCACTTTGTAGTTTAATAAAGTTTGGCTGGGTGAAAAACCGAGCATCCCAAAATCAGCGGCGGCATCGCCTGATGTCAGCTGCCGAGGCCTCGTCCGTTGTGGTGGCGGCAAGCCCCGAGGAAATGATGCCAGACCTGGCTGCAGAGCCCATTGCTCCCACTGCCGAGCAGCTGCCATTTGCTGAGCCCGTGTCAGATGCCGTCAAGGAGACCCCCAACGGCGGGATGAATGGCGCCAAGGTTCAGCGAGCAGATGGCACACTCTCTCCTGGCGCTTTCCCGACTGACGCTGACACCTTCGAGGCGATTCCGCTGGATTCAGAGACGACAGAGACCCTCTTGACAGAGCCGGCGCCCACGGAGCCACCCTTGGCCGCTCCGACACCCAAGGAGCCAGAACTGATGGCAGAGCCAGAGCTGATGGCAGAGCCAGAAATGGTGGCAGAGCCAGAAATGGTGGCAGAGCCAGGACTGGTCGCACCTCCAGTTGAGGAGGAGTCGCAGCCCATCGAGCCCGAGGCGGAGGATCCCGTCGAGTTGCCCCTCAAGGATGCAGTCAAGGAGCCAGATGTGGAGGAGCCAAATGTCACGGAGCCAGTCAATGAGCCAGCAGTCGCAGAGCCCCCTCCTCAGACCGAGCCGGCTGTCGTGGAGGCAGCTGCCTCCGAGCAAGCAGAGGTTGCCTCGCCGGCAGTCGATGGAGTGCCCACGCAACGCATCTCGCCGCTTGAGTCTGCGCCGCAGCTCATGCCCTCAGCTCTCCCCGCACCTCCCCCCGCACCGAGCGGCCCGAGTCTGCTGGAAGCTTTCGAGGCGGAGCCCGAGCCTGTCCCGAGTACGCCGACAGTGCCCACGCTTGTGCCGCAATCAGCTGCGCCAGCGGTGCTCGAAGCGCCAGCACCCGCCTCTGCTCTCGTGCCGGAGCTGCCCATGCCGGTACAGCCCACGCCGCAACAACCTGCGGTCGATCCTTCGCAGACAGCCGTGCCGGCAACTGCCGATGGTGCAGCGGCTGCAGCGGCTGTTGATCCGGCTGCCGTGCCGGTGGCAGCAGCTGCCGGCCCGACTGGAGGGGAGCCCTGGCGATTGAGGCCCTACGACCCTCTCGGTGACGCGGCGCACCTGAAAGCCATCGCCACCGCCGAGAGTGTTGAGGAGCTTGCAAAGGCCCTCGAGGCGGCCAACAACTGGGATTACCTCCCTGAGCAGAAGGCGGCGATCCAGCGGTGCAAGACGTACATCCCCGATGACAACGTGCTTGCGGGCTTCTTCGTTCAGTCGATCAACGAGTGGAAGATCTCGCAGCCGCGCGTGCTGGTGCTCTCGACGACCGCTTACTATCGTGTCTTCTACAACCCGAAGAATAGCAAGATTGATCACTACCACAAGACGCCTCTCTCGCAGCTGCGAGTGCTCGAGAAGACGAGCAAAGGCCTCAAGGTCTTCCTCACGCATCAGGACGGCTACGGCGGGCCGAAGAAATGGATGGGGACGATTGCGGTGGGCATCGGCCTCAAAAAGGAGAAGAGGAACGAGTTTCAGTTCGCACGCCAGTACTTGCCCGTCTGCCGTCCGGTGGACGCTGCCATCGATGCATTGGCTGCAGCGTTTGCCAAGGCGGCCGAGCTCCTCAAGAGGTCGTCGTCGCAGGCACACTTTGTGCCGCCGAACATTATCACGACGGCCGAGCGCAAGCAGATCCTCGCCGATCGCGAGGAGGAGCGCCGCAGAGAGCTCGAACGGATCGAGCGTGAGGGCGCCACTCTCGAGCTCACTCGCGCGATTGAGACCGCGCAAGCGTCACGTGGCGAGAGCTCCGCAGCGTGTGCGCGCGCGGCGGACATGCTCGTGCGTCCGCTCCGCCGTGCGAAGCGTGCTGTGGGCATGGACCAGGCAATCGTCTGTCGCGCCGAGGGCCTCAAGTCGGAGCTCGATGAGGAGAAGCGCACGCGGGAACGGCAAGAGCGGCTAGAGCGGGAGCGGCTCGAGCGCGAGTCTGCGGTTGGAGAGCTCCAAACCGCCGTCGCGTCTGCCAAGCTGAGCCGCGAGGTGGCCTCGCTCAACCGAGCGATCCGGCGGACGAAGAATGCGGTGGCCGTGACGCTCTCGAGGCCTGGGGACGTACCCACAGTCGAGGGACTGCAGGCGGCGCTCGATGCTGCCAACACACTCGTCTCAGAGGCTGAGGGGCTCCGCAACGAGATCGACGATGAGCGCCGCGTGGCTCTCGCCAAGTTCAAGGCGGAGGAGGCCGCGCGCAAGGCTGAGGAGGCGGCCAAGAAGGCCGCTGCCGAGTCTCAGCGACGCGCCGATGACCTCGCCAGGCGAGCAGAGGCTGCTGCGGCCGCCGCCTCTGTCGCGGCCTCTGCTGCCTCGTGAGAGGTGCGCGAGCCTACGACATGCGCGAACGTACGCTCAGGCCCAACTCGTAACTCTAGTTGTAAATACTCATCACTTACGGACTGAGGCGTTAGGGCCACAGGTCACAGGATCAGTATAGGAGGCTAATAGGACGCTATTGCTATTCTTTTTTGTATTAGTATTAATAATATAAAATTATGATACAGATACACGCCTGTAGCTCTGTTTAAACGCGTGACGCACTCGAGATTAAGATCAAGTTAATGACAAACCACTATCACCGGCATTGCCGCTGCCATTGGCAATACCAATGGTGCTACCAGGCTGAGATGTTAGCTCGTAAAGACTAAGACTTAGTCCACTTAGTTGAGGAAGCCAAGGATGCCGCCAGTATTCTTCGCCTTCTTGATGAGGGCGCCGCGCATCTTGGTGGGCACGCCTGCGAGGGTGGATGCACATTACTATGAGTGCACGAGAAGTCGCCAAGACGTTTGAGTCTTCAACTCGACTCGGCTGACTGTGGATCGACCCACTCGATCTATGTGTGCGCGCAAAGTAGACGGGCTGACTGTGGATCGACCACTCGCTCCATGTGTGCGTGGGTAGTGATGCGTGGGGCGGATTCACAACGTACCGAAGTCCTCGCAGAACTCGGTGATCACCTGCGAGTGGATCGAGATGCCCTTGCCGCGGATCTTATTGAAGAGCTTCTCGCCAAGCACAACCTTACCAGCGAGCACGATGGGCGTGAAGGGTCCCTCGGGCGCGTTGTTGCCCATGACGGGCGTGGCGCTCCGGGACTGCACGCGCATCGGCGCCGCCGCAACGAAAGCCATCGCCGGCGCCAGCATGCCCAGCAGAGCCACCAGCATCATGACCACACGCATTGCTTCAAGCTTTGTAGAATCTTCAGGGGTGTCGGGACAGGTATCTAAGGCATCCCCGATTTCACCGACAGGAAGGGGGGGGGTTATCGGGAAAAGACGCACTGTACCTATTTCGTGAAAGACGTGAAAACGTTTTGATGGAGGCAGCAGCGCAGGTGCATCTGCACTTGCGCGAGGCCTCCATGCTGCTTGACGTCGTAGAGACGGTCCCTTTCACAGCGTTGAGCTACTACCACCGCTACAATGACCACCAAGAGCAGCAGCGGCGGCGGCAGCAGCAGCAGCCGCTGCCGCCTCCGCCGCTGCCGCCGCCAGACGACGGAGCCGCATGCTCGAATTCGGTCGTCGACGATGGTTGCCTCGGTAGCGATGACCTGGCCTCCGCCTGCCTCTTCCTCGCCTCCAAGAGCGAGGACCAGCCTCGACGCATCCGGGACGTGATCAACGCTCTCTACCGAGTGCGCCATGGGCAGCCTCTTTACGAGAGCAAAGAGTATTGGCGGCTCAAGGAACGTCTGGTGCAGCACGAGGAGCTGCTGCTCTGCGCGCTTGCCTTCGACCCGAACGCAGAGCTGCCCCATCCGTTCCTCTTCCACTACCTCCGCTTGCTCCGAGCGCCGCAGCCGCTCTGTACGCTCAGCAGTGCGCTGCTCAACGACAGCGCATGCTCTGCTGCGAGTAGCCGCCGTGCGCCCAACGTGCGCGCTGCCGCAGCCATCGCGCTCGCCGCAGGCCTCGTTGGCGTCCCCCTCCCCGAGCGTTGGTGGCTCGTTGTCGATGTGGACGATGACCTCCTCTTGTGTGCGAGCAAAGAGATTGCGGGGATCTACGAGTCGACTTGTGAATCCACAGTCGTCTCAGGAGAGGTCGACGGTGAGTCTCACTCTAACCCGAGATGACATCCTGGCCAGTAGGTAACAGTATCGAGTGTTTTTGAAACCCGCTGGCGGCGTGTTGTTGATTTAATATATAATACACGATATTTATTTTACACACTTGTAATATCAATATATCCAATATGAATATTGTGAATATAAATATTAAAGGCGATTAAAACAAAATTAGAACTAGAGGTAAGAACTCATTATTACGATTCCCAATGATCAAGATCAGTCAATTTGATT
>MDSY01052892.1_pt1 | contig 14785 bp, 9 predicted proteins | sample 811131 | NCBI WGS metagenome assembly MDSY01 (sample SAMN05326643, study PRJNA326480) | marine metagenome | isolation source: seawater | place: Atlantic Ocean: South West | collected 2010 | reverse complement strand
CTTGAAGCTTAAATAAAATTACTTGTTAAGTCTAAAGACAAATTATTCTTTTAAGTTTTTTCTTTTAAAAAAGTATGAATAAAAATAAAAATCATTATTGATTTATGTTTCCTTAATGAATTATTTATTTAATAACTTGTCATGTTGAATATGAACTATCATTACTTAATTGAGATCAAAAGCCTTGTTTTCAAGGATCTGATAAAAAAGCTACAAAAGTATTAATTTTTAAAATACAAAAGGCACCTCTAAGGTGCTTTTTTTTTATATTGGGATAATATATGTCTATAGATAAGTTAGTTGGTTTGCAAGAAATTGATACAAAATTAAAAGATTTAAGTGATCTTTTAGGAGACCTCCCTGCAAAAGTAGAAGAGTTAAATCATCAAGAGCAATCTATCAAAGATTCACTTGTCTCAAATAAAGAAAGATTAAAAGAATTAGAAGTTGAAATACATAAAAGAGAAGTAGACGTAACGCAGGTAAATGATAAAATATCTAAATTAAAAGATCAGTTATTTTTAGTTACGAACAATAAGCAATATGACGCACTAATGAATGAAATAGATCATCATAAAGATAAGAGATCTTCATTTGAAACAGAATCAATTAATTTTCTTGAAGAAAAAGAAACTCTAACCGCTTCAGTTGCAAAAATGGAATCAGAATTGGATGATCTGACAAATGATTTATCAGAGAGAAGATCAAAATTAGAATCGTCAATATCCGATTCAGCTGTAGAGAAAAAAGCACTTGATGACTTAAGGTCTGCCCAGCTTTCTGGATTGGACAATAGCATAATGTTGATTTATGATAAGGTTCAAATCCATAGAGACGGTGTTGCAGTAGTTGAAATTTCTGGAGGTGCATGTGGTGGTTGTGGTGCTCATGTACCACCACAAGTTATCACAGAAGTTCGGGCTAAGGAAGGGCTCCACAGGTGTGATGTTTGTGGTAGGTTTCTTTTTAATAATACAAAATTAGATAATTAGTAAAAATTATAATTGAGTCGGTCGGATGGTTACTCTAGACTTGTTTATTCAACTTTAGAGAGGAAAGTCCGGGCACCGCAGAACGAGATGCTCCATAATGAGGAGAGTTAGACTTTTGTCTTTCATGGAAAGTGCAGCAGAAAATATACCGCCTTCGGGTAAGGGTGAAAAAGTAGTGTAAGAGACTACTAGTTGTTGAAGAAATTCAAACGACTTGTAAACCCCATCTGGTGCAAGATCGAATAGGCTCTGAGATGTTGTTCGCATTGATCAAAGAGCGGGTAGATTGCTAAATCGTTGTGGTAACGCAAAGGTTAGATGAATGACCATCTCTTAAATAAGTTTACTTATTTAAGAACAGAACTCGGCTTACAGACCGACTCACATATATTATGAAATGGATTTCCCCCTCATTAGAGTCTGAAAAGATAAAAGAGATTCAAGATATATTGGATCTCCCAACTCAAATAGTTAATATTTTACTCCAAAGAAAAATAGATAAACCTAGGCTTATTAAGGATTTTCTTTCCTTGGACTTATCCATGCTTCATGACCCTTTTTTGATGAAAGGCATGGATGTCGCAGTGGAAAGAATTATTAAGAATATAAAAAAGAGAAAACCGATCTTTATTTTAGGTGACTATGATGTTGATGGTACATCTGCAACCTCGTTACTTTTTTTGGGAATCAAAGAGTTAGGTGGAAGAGTAATACCATTCATTCCAAATAGAGAATTTGATGGTCATGGTATCTCTAAAAGGTCTATTACAAAAGCCATAGATAGTGGAGCAGATTTATTTATAACATGTGACTGTGGTATTAATGAATCAAGTATTATAAAAAAATCAAAGAGCCTTGGCCTAGACTTTATCATAACAGATCATCATATTCCAGGAGAGAATGTACCAGAGGCCTTGACAATATTGAACCCTAAGCAGAAAGAATGTGGATATCCTTTTAAAGAATTAAGTGGTAGTGGAGTTGCTTTTAAGTTGGTATCTGCTTTAGATCTAAAATTAAATAAATCAAACTTTTTAATAAAAAAAATAATAGATATTGCTGCATTAGGAACCGCCTCTGATTTAGTTTCTTTAACGGGTGAAAATAGACTAATAGTTCATCATGGTTTTGAAAAAATCAAGTCAAATAGTTGCATTGGTATTAAAACTCTTATTCATGCAACAAACATTAAAAATCTAGATGAAATAAACGTATCAAATTTTAATTTTAAAATTGCTCCTTTGATTAATGCTGCTGGTAGAATGAATGATGCAAATATAATTGTAGATCTATTAACAACAGAAAATCCTATAAAAGCATCTCAAATTGGAAATAGGTTGATTAAAGAAAATAAAAAGCGTCAGCTTATCCAAGCGATAGCGCTAAAAGAAGCATTTTCAATAGCGGCTTTAATTGATAAAGAAACTAAATTAATTTTATTGAAGAATGATGGTTGGCACCCTGGAATTATTGGAATTATTGCTGCAAAAATAAAAAATAAATTTAAACGACCCTCTATAATTATCACGTTTGATCAAGATGGAAATGGAAATGGTTCAGCCCGTAGCTTGGAAGGATTTAATATCTATGAAATACTTACTCCTTTGAAAGATTATTTTGATAGTTTTGGAGGTCATCCATTTGCAGCGGGGTTTACTATACAAAAAAAGAATTTTGCATTATTTAAAAAAGACCTTTTAGATCACGTGACTAAAACCAAATTTAAAATAGTTGAAAAAAATTTAATTTTAGATGGGAAGCTAAATTTAAATGATATAAATCATCAGTTTATTAATACAATAAATTATTTAGCTCCATTTGGACCTGGGAATTTGAAGCCTAGATTTGCTTTAGAAAAACTTAGTATAATTGGAAATCCTAAAATTATTGGAAATGGATCTCACTTAAGATTCCAAGTGAAACAAAACCAAAAAGTAATTGATGTGGTCGCTTTTGGACTTTCCGAATCATATAGATATTTAATTCAAGGAAAATTAATAGACATTGCAGGCTTTCCAGAAATTAATAATTGGAAAGGAAAGAAGCGATTCCAGTTTAATGCTCAAGCGATTAGGCTATCTATTTAATGGTCTATAATTTGTAAGTTTACTTCTATATTAAATGTTAATAAATAACTAAAAAGAAAACATGAATAAATTATTTTTCAATCAAGATCATTACATGATTCAAGATATGTGTAGGGAATTTGCTCAAAATGAAATTGCCCCAGTCGCAAGAGAACTTGACAAAACAGGTACTTTCCCAAAAGAGTTAGTCAAAAAAATGGGTGAGTTGGGTATTATGGGAATTAATGTTCCCGAGAAATATGGTGGGGCAGGCCTCGATATGGTCTCATTTGCAACCGCAATAATTGAGCTTGCTCGTGCGGATGCTTCCGTTGCAATAACGATGGCCGCGCATACATCATTAGGAACGTTGCCCGTTTTATTATTTGGGAACGAGCGCCAGCGCGAAAAATATCTCCCAGGTCTTGCATCAGGGAAAACATTAGGCGCATTTGGTTTAACGGAACCCCAAGCCGGAAGCGATGCTGGAGCAACAAAAACAAAAGCAGAGCTAAAAGGTGACGAATATATTGTTAATGGTGGAAAAATTTTTATTACAAATGCAGGGGAAGCTGAAGTTCTTTCATTTACATCTCAAGTTTATGAGAGCGGAAAAAAAATAGGTATTGCTGCTTTTATTATACCAACAAATACTCCAGGACTAGAGATTGGAGAGAAAGAAAAAAAAATGGGTTGGAAGGCAAGTGATACACGGCAACTATTTTTTAAAGATATGAAAATACCTAAAGATTCAATGCTGGGATCACCAGCAGATGGTTTTAAAACATTTATGAAAACATTAACTTCTGGAAGAGTCTCTATTGGAGCTTTATCTGTAGGAACTGCTCAAGGGGCATATGAAAAAGCCGTAGCTTATTCTGTTGAGAGAGAGGCTTTTGGTCGTCAAATTAATAAGTTTCAATCAATAGGTTTCACTCTAGCAGATATGGCAACAAAAATTGAAGCTTCAAAGTTATTGGTTTATAATGCTGCTTGGATGAAAGATAACAACTTAGACATTACAAAAGAAGCAGCCATGGCAAAGTTGTTTGCAAGCGAAACCGCGATGGAGGTCACAAGTGATGCGATTCAAGTTCATGGCGGATATGGTTATGTTAAAGATTATGACGTCGAACGATATTTTAGAGATGCAAAGATTCTTGAGATCGGCGAAGGGACAAGCGAAATACAACGACTTATTATTTCAAGAGAAATATTAAAAGAAATACAATTATAATGCTTAAAAACAAAGTAAAAGACTTTTTATCTAAATATTTATATCTAGATAAATATTGGATACAATACAGTATTATTTTTGGACTAGTTATCATTATTGCACTATTATTTCCTAAGGGTAAATCTCTTAAATACTCTTACCAATTAAATGATGTTACAAGAAGTCCAATAATTGCACCTTTCACTTATCCAATTTTGAAATCTCAAGATAAACTTGAACTTGATCTTGAAGAAACAAAAAAAGCAATCCCGTATGTTTTTAACCGAAGTATTGAGACAGTAGAAAATCAAACTATAGCGATTGAAAAATTCTTTTCATTTGTAGAGGTTCTTAGGTCCGCTAGTTCTCGATTAGATGAGTCTAAAAGATTAGTTTATGAGAGGCGCTATCATAAACAGTATGAAAAAGCACGATCTGAATTTGTTTCTGATAGTACAAAATATGCAATTTTAAATTCAGAGTTTAGAATTGCATACCCCTTCGTCTCATTAAAAAGTGATTGGAATTCATATATTCAAATAGACTCAAATTTGAAAAGTTCAAATGATATTAAAGAAAATAAAGAATTAGTTACTCAAATATGTCGTAATCGTTGGACTGAGGGAATTTACGATATTTCAATTCGAGATATTTTCAGTAATGACGTTACAATTATTCAAGGGGATATGCCGGACCTAGCATCGCCTAACGCGTTTAATGATTTAGAAGCAGCATGGATTAAAGCCAGGAAAGAATTATTAGCAATATCGGAAGAAGATGATACTTTTAAAGAGATTGGATATGATATTATAGTAGAGTTCATGTTGCCTAATCTATTATATGACTTACAAAAAACAGAAAGAAGGCAGACTGAAACTCTTTCTAGAGTCCCGAGAAGTCATGGAGTTGTGCTTGAGAATGAATTAATCGTCGATGCAAATATTCGTATCACGGATGAAGTGTTGTCAAAGCTGAATTCATTATCATCTGCAGTTGGATTGCAACAAGAGAGATCTGGTTTTTATCGTTTGTTTGCTAGTTTTTTAGGAAGAGTAATTCTTTTATCTGTGATTGTTTCATTATTCTTTGCCTTTTTGGTTGTCTATCGAGTTTCAATTTTTCACGATTGGAAGATGGTTCTTTTAATTTCTTTGATCTTTTTACTACAAATAGGCTTAGCCAATATTGTTGTAATCCAACTAGGTTGGTCTGAATTTTTAATTCCTGTCACCGTTGGTGCAATGTCGTTAACAATTTTATTTGATTCTAGAATAGGATTTATCGCTACAACCTCTCTGGCTATTATGATGGGGTTGATGATGGGGCAGAATATAGATTTAGTTATTGTCTCATTATTTACAGCAACAATAGCAGTATACAATATTAGAGACCTAAGGAAAAGAAGTCAGTTATTTACTACGATGTTTGCATTGATTGCAGCTAGTATTTTTGTAATTGTTGGATTAGGTCTTTTTAAAGGTCATGATTGGGAAGTTATTATTAGAGATATTCAATTTCTTTCAATTAATAGTATTCTAGCTCCTATTTTAACCTATGGATTGATCGGGATATTTGAATTATTATTCGAAGTAACAACAAATCTTACTCTGATTGAATTATTGGATTTCGATCACCCGTTATTAAAAAAAGCCCAGCAAGAAACAAATGGTACATTTAACCATAGTATTGTTGTTGGGAATCTGGCTGAGGCATGTGCTAACTCTATTGGAGCGCATTCTTTATTGTGTCGAGTTGGAGCTTATTATCATGATATAGGAAAAATGGAAAAGTCTGAATATTTTATAGAAAATCAATTTAGTGGTGAGAATAAGCATGATAAAATCACCAATACGATGAGTGCTAAGATTATTAGAGCACATGTTAACTCAGGCCTCAAGCTAGCAAGCCAATATGGTTTACCCAAAATAGTGTCTGATTTTATACCCATGCATCATGGAACTACACGAGTTGAATATTTTTATAGAATGGCATTAAAAGATGCTGAACAAAATGAAACAAAGGTAGAAGAGTCTGCTTTTAGGTATCCAGGACCTAAGCCAAACACAAAAGAAACTGGAATCCTTATGATCTGTGAAGCTGTTGAAGCAGCTGTAAGGTCAATCAAGAAACCAGATATTTTTAAAATTGAAACAATGATAGATAAAATTATAAACCAAAGAATTGAAGACGGACAATTAGACGAATGCCCTTTAACTTTAAGTGAATTAAATAAAATTAAAGGTACAGTTGATGGAACAAGAGGTATGCTTCCTGTTTTGAGAGGTATATATCATATCCGGGTTGAATATCCTGATGAACCTAAAAAGTAAAAAATGAAATAATGCGGCATGTTGAAGTTGAATGCGATCCATCATTATCATCTCCAAAAAAAGAGATTGTAACAAAACTAGTCTCAAAAGTTTTCCATAATCATAAAATAGAAAAATATGAGATTTCTATAATTTTTGCAGGAGACAGTTTACTAACTAAATTAAAACAAGAGTTCTTTAAAAAAGATCAATTAACTGATGTAATTGCTTTTCGTCTTAATAATTACAATGAATCAAATATAGATGGAGAAATCTATATAAGTCTTCCAAGAGCAAAAGAGAATTCAAAATTTTACAAAGAGCCATACTCAAAAGAAATTCTGCGTCTTATTGTTCATGGTTGTCTTCATCTAATAGGTTTTGATGATGATACAAAAAAGAAAAAAGAAAACATGACGGTACTTGAAGATGAAAGTCTAGAAAATTTTGATCATGAAAATATTTTTGAGGAATAAATGAATAAAGAAAAGGCATCTAAAAACTTTTTTAAATTGCTAGAGATAGTAGAGCAGTTACGAGGTCCAGATGGCTGTGACTGGGATAAAGAACAAACAGCTGAGTCTTTACTTCCTTATTTTTTAGAAGAAACCTACGAAGTTATAGAAAGTGTTGATAATAAGAATTGGGAAAACTTTCAAGAAGAATTAGGTGACGTATTACTTCATGTAGTACTTCAGTCTCAAATTGCATCCGAAGAAAATAAATTTAGTATTGTAGATTCAATTAAAACACTAAATACAAAGCTTATAAAAAGACATCCTCATGTATTTTCAGATCAAGTATCAGACAACGTTTCCGATGTGAAAAGAACTTGGGAAGAGATCAAGCATTATGAAAAGAAAAGAGAGTCTAGATTGGATGGTGTCCCAATTTCTTTACCTGCACTTACTAGAGCGCAAAGACTCCAAGAAAAAGCATCTTATACAGGTTTTGATTGGGATCATATTGATGATGCCTGGGACAAAATGGATGAAGAAGTTGAAGAACTAAAAAAAGCTATAAAAAATAAAGATATAGAAAATATTCAAGAAGAGATAGGAGATGTTCTTTTTTCAGTTGTAAATATCTCGCGATTTTTAAGTTATCCTGCAGAAGATATGTTACGTAAAACAAATATTAAATTTGAAAAAAGGTTCAAAGTAATAGAAAAAGTTTTAGAGAAAAGGGGTAAAAAGCTTGAAGATGCTTCCTTAGATGAAATGGAAGAAATATGGGAAATGGCAAAAATTAAATAAGAATCTTAAAGTCCTTGTTACAATAAAAAACTAATTATTAGGTCAATTTAGATAGATCTTAGATAAGACTGATAAGTTAAATATATTTAATTAATTAGCTAAATAAATTTTTTATAGGTCAATATTTTTTTAAGTCTTTTTCTCTTTTTTTCTTGCTGCAGGAAATAAAATATTATTTAATATTAATCTATAGCCTGGTGAATTTCTATGTAATGACAAGTCTGTGGTAGGGTCTCCAACAAAATGTTGATAGTCCTCAGGGTCATGGCCACCATAGTATGTGAACGTTCCATTACCAAAATTACCATGTAAATATTTAACTTGTTCAGAAGCAGGATCATTACCCAATATAACAATATGACTTTTTATTTTATCTTTTTTAAACCCTGTTGTTTGGCCCATGAATCCTCGAATGATGGAAACATGGTTCTGTGTCAGCATAGTTGGTACGGGGTCATACTTAGCAGAGAACTCAAATAATGTAAAATAATCAGCCTTTGCACCTCGAGTAATTGGATTATTACTTGGGGGATAATCAATATCTGAGAATTCATATACCATAGGATCTGAGATTAAACTAAAATCAGAGAATGCAAATGTTTGCGAAAAGTCTAATTTTTTTTCAATATCAGGATCAATTTTAGTACCATCAAAAACTGAATGAACTCCATCAACATTACCCATAGCTAAAGCAATATCATAAGAGTCTGTAGCAGAACACATTGCGAACAAAAAACCACCACTTCCAACATAATTTTTTATTCTCCGTGCAATTCCTTTTTTTTGTTCATGCACGCTAGAATATCCAAGTTTAGTTGCGACTTGTTCAAATTGGACTTTTTGTTCTTTATACCATTGTGAATTTCTATGGCTTTTATAAAATTTCCCAAACTGACCAGTAAAGTCTTCGTGATGAAGATGCAACCAATCATATTTTTGAAGTTCTCCAAGGTGAACTTCTTCATCCCAAAGAGTTTCATATTCTACTTCAGCATATGTTAATGCTAAGGTGACAGCATCATCCCAAGGCTGTTTGTTTGGAGGGGTATATATTGCAATATTTGGTTTTTTTTCTAATAATGTGATTTCCATGTTGTTTTGATCAATCAAAGAATAAATTTCGAGAATGTCCCCTGAATTAATAGGGCTAAATGTCACCCCTTTTATTTTACAATCATTTTCAATAAATGAATATGAATCAACCAAAAATGATCCACCTTTGTAATTTAGTAGCCATTCAACAGTGATATTTTTATCTAAAATTTTATAAACAACACCATAAGCTTTTAAATGATTATTTTGAGACTGATCCATTGGTATAATAATTTTTTGCGAATAAATAAAACTTGTAAATATAAAGAAAGTAGATAACTTTGGAAATTTCATATATTTTTCCCTTGATTAATTTTTCGAACATGATACCGAACTGGTTCAAAATGCACTGATTGTGGAAAATCGTTAATTATTTTCATGTAGCTTTTCAAAGCCTCATCAATATTTGAAAGTTTAATTTCATATATATGAGCTGAAAGTATTATTCCTCGATCCTCAAATTCTGTATTTTTAAGATTTGATGCAAAGTGTAGTGATTCTTCAAAGTTATCTATTTTGTAATTCAACAGACTTATCCTGAGAATTGCTAAAGGAGCTATCTTTGAATCTGGATAGTTATTAATTAAATAAATTAATTCATTTATAGCATCACCAGTTTTCTTCTGCCGTATTAAAAACTCGGATTTTAAAAAATGTTGGATTGAGGATTTATTATTCTCATCGTTTAAATTATATTTATTAAGAATTGTTTTTAGCTCCATTAAGTCATTAAACAATAAACTTTTTGGTCCAATATCTGCTAAAATAGGATCAATTAAACTTAACACATCAGCAGGGTTCTTAGTAAAAAGATCAGTTAAAATAATTCGCTCTTGCATTTTACTAGAAAGAGCTTCGTATTTAGAGTCTAGAAGAATCTTTTTAGCCTTTTCAGGGTTTCCTTTAGCTATATAAGTATCTGCTATTCGTAGTTTGATTGAGCTAGTTAGAGATTTTTCTGTACTTCTTTTTAATGCCATTTTATAAAGTTTTAGAGCTTTATCAAAGTCATGCAATATTCTAAATTGGACTTCACCCAGCCTATAATAGACCTCAGTAAGAAGAGCTGGGTTTTTTATAGAAGTTGTTAAAGTATCATATAATGAGAGACTCGCTTTTAGCTTTTCTATCGAAATAGAATTAGCTGAAGCAAAAGGGTCTTTAAAAAAAATATTATCATCATAAAAAAAAGAAATTAAAAAGTTGTCATTAAATGGTAAAATTTGGTCTTCAAACGTTTTAGCGAGCCCGAGTAAAGCTTTTTCAGCTACTTTAGAATTAATATCTTTATCTAAAATAAAATTATATGCATATGCAGCATGTTGAAATTGTTTTTCCCTATTTAAACTGTTCGCAAATTTTAGCCAGCTTTCCAAATCTTTATTTCCGAATGAAGTCCAAGCTTCTTTAGTCTGGATTGCAAGAAGATACTCTTGCTGTTTAAAATAAAAATCACATAATATATTTAATATTATTTTTGGTTTTTTTTCAGCAAAAAAAGTTAATTTAGACTCAATAATACCAAGTGCTTCTTTCTCATCACTCATTTGGAGTATTCGTCTTTCGATTAAGCTTGATCTTTTTTCTTCGTTTAATAAATAAATTATGAACTGGTTCATTGCTGATTCATAATCTTTTTTTACCTGATAATAAAGCCCAGCTTCATAAGCTAAAAAAGACTCTCCAAATTGGCTTCTTCCTCTACTTAAGATTGATATAAAATCATCTTCGCTACCATATTTTGTTAATAGAGCAGTGAGTTGGCGATAATATGATTTATTATTAAATTTTTGTAAGCCAGCGATCTGTATTTTTTCAGACTCCTCTTTTTGTTCATTCAAAAAATAAAATTCAACAAGGTCTAAATTTATTGAAATATTATTAGGGCTCTTAGTGGTTCGTTCTTGTAAAAACTGTATTCCTTCATTGTATAATTGATTGTTTTTATACAAGTTTTTCAAACTATTGAGTGTCTGATAATGGTCAGGCTTTCGTTCTAATACTCCTTTGTATACCGAAATTGCTGCATCTATTTCTCCCTGCCGCTCAAGCATGCGTGCAGTCCTAATAGCCCCATTAAAAGAAGATTGATTTTGAGATAATACAATAGTACCAAATACAAAATAATATAGAAATAAAACTTTAATTTTCATTATCTAAATCAGTTTTTGTTAATGAATTAAAATAGCGTTTAATCATTCCTTGATATTGTCTTGAATAACCAGCATTAATAGCATTATTTAGCGCTTTTAATGTCAAATCTTCTCTCTGCCCTTTTTCAGCAGGGAGTCCACTCGGTCCATCAAAAATATTTCTTTCATTTGCAGAATAGGATTTTCTTTCTTCTTTCTCTCCTCTCTGTGTCATTGATGTTTTACTATCGAGCATTCTAGAGAGAATTTTTTGTTGTCTTTTATAAGTTTGTCTTTTATAATTATCTTTTTCTAAATCATCAATTACTTTATCCATTTCTTGAGCTATTCCATCTAGATCTCCTAATTTATTTCCACCAGAGGCATTCATCTCATTCATTAACTGTTCTAAAGATTTTTTAATGGATTTCTGACCAGACAACATTTCTTGTAACATCTGCTGTTGTGCGGCAGCAGCCATTTGTCCTAAAGTTAATTGATCAGATTTATTGTTTAAACCTTGTTGCTTGCCGGCCATCTCTTCCATCATCTTTAGAAGCTGCTCATATCCACTTGAAGACCCAGAATTTTGCATATCTTGCATATTATTATATAACTCTATTGCTATTTGGTTCAGTCCTTCCATTGCTATCATTTGATTATTTTTAGCTTCGAGGATATTTCGATCAGCAAGTTTTGTTTTTGCTAAATCCATACTAGAGCTAGCTTTTCCTATTCCTCTTCCAATGGCTGGGGTTATAGCAAAAGTTTCTTTCGATAAGTTTATCATTTTACTTGTTACAGATCTTAATTGATCTTGGATTAATTGTTGTTGAGAGGCAAAAAATTTAATTCTTGGAGAACGGCTAGTTATATTTTTTAGGCCATTATTCAAATGTTCTTCTTTAGCTGATAGATATAGAACATCTTGAATGATTTCTTCAAATTTTTCCGTCATTTCATCGAGCGATTGATTTTGAAATTTTTCTTGTGAAGATATGATTTTTTCAATCATTTTTTTCATATTTTCAATCGATTCCTGGCTGCTAGACTGAGCTAAATTTAAGTTGTTGTTTGAAATATTATCTTCAGTCTCTTCAAGTGATTGATTAATATTTTTAACGAGTTGACTTTCAGATAGTTCTAATAAATTTTTAGAAACTGTTTCGTTTGAAGGTTTAATTAAATCGGCTGTTTCTTCAAGTAGCGATTGAATATTCCCAAACTCATTTAATATTCCTTGCTCTTCAATTGCTAACCTTTGGTTACTAGAATTAGTATTTTCATTTTGAACTAGTTCCTCATCTAGGGACTCTTGTTGCGTTGTCAACTTTTCCATTCTGTTTCTAAGCTCGTCAAATTTTTGTTCCATTTGAATTTGTTTGAAAATTTCAAGGTATCTTTCAAGCTCTTTTTCAATTTGGTCCATATTCTTCGCTAACTCACTGAGAGATTCTTCAATAGAATTCATATCCATATTATCCAAAGCTTCTTCTAATTCTGAAATGTTTTTTAACATATCTTTTGGAACAATATCATTTATTAAGTTAGATAGTTCTTCAAATTTATTGAGTAATTCCGATGAAAAAAGTTTGTGTTTATCAGCTTGCTCTTTTAGATCATCTATTGATTTAGAAAGGTCTTCCAATTTTTTTATTTCATTTTTTGCTTTTTCTATAGAATTCTTAACTGATTTCTGTTGTTCCCAATCGAGTTCTTCAGTTTTTAAAGCTTTCATTTCAAGTACTTCAAACTGATCTTTTAGTTTCTCCATCTCTTCAACCTCTTTGGAAAGACTCTCTATAAAGTCATTTTCAGCAATTTCCGCTTTTTCATACAGACTTTCTAAAGAAGGAACTTTTGCAATGAAAGTTGAAGAGATAGCTTTTTTAGGGCCAGAAATGGCATCATTATCTGTGAGTTCAATATGAAAATGTATTTCATCATCAGGCATAAGGAAGAGATCTCCAAGGTCCCAAAGGTATGAGATGTTTTGTGCAATAGAATCTTTTTCAACTCCAGGAATAGTCAACATTGATACATATGGATCTAATTTTAGAATAGATGGTTTTATAATTTCATATGTGATCTGAAGACTTGTAAACCCGTAATCATCTTGAATATTTAGTTGTAGGGAGATACTTTGGTCATCTCCAAGCTCAATAAAAGATGATGGCTGCATAACTACTAATGTTGGCATGAAATCAGGGATTAATTCGATATTGTATGATATTGGGTCTTTATTTGTTATGCCTCTTTCATCTACAAGGTTAACTGAAAAAGAAGCTTCGTCTTTAATAATATGATATCCCGAAGCATTTTTGTTGTTTGATTCTAAAATGGATTCCTTTCCCTCTAATAAAAGATATGCTTTTTTAAGAACTCTATTTGCTTTGATCTCCATTTGGATATTTGATCCTTTCAACCCTTGGATTACAGCATTATTTCCTTCCTGAATTACAGCTGGTAACTTTGAATATTTTGGAGGTGTTAAAGTGATTTGAAATTTTTCTAATGAAGGGCGATCTGTGACAAAAATTGTATCAAGTTTTGATGTTACTTGCTCCCATGATTGCCAAAAATATTTTGCTTTAACTTCGGCTTGGTAAGAATAATCCTGGTACAATTCAGGTAATGAAAAAGAATAAACACCCTCTTCATTTAAAACGGCGTTAAACGATAATTTTAGTGAATCTCTTTTTTTTGTCGCAGTTTGAATTGGTATTAAATATAATTTTACTGTATCAGGGATAAGTAAGTTAGATGAAATTTGAATTGTTACTTTCTCTCCTCCTAATATATGTATATCATTTGTGGTGCTGGAAAGACTAAATGGTTTTGGAGCCAAAAAATTTGTTAATGGGTGTTTCCATCTAAAAAATGACTCAGCAGATTGATTATAGTTGAATGAGAAGAATGAAATCATTGCTATCCAAATAATCAAAATAGGTTTTTTAAGATAATCAGATTTTTTAGTTTGATTTCTCATTAGGGTATTTGAATCTTTGATTCTTGATAAAATTGTTCTTGTGAAAGTTCTAGCTAAATCATTTGATTCATTTTTATTTAATCCGGACTCTAATTGAAATGCATTAAGGACTGTATCCGGTTTTTTTGGAAAATTCAGATGCCCAAGATCTTTTGCAATAGTTTCTAGATTGTATCGTTTTATTTTATTTTTTTTCCCTCGAATTGCCTCAGTGATCGCGAACATTAAAAAAGATATCAAAACCAACGAAAATATTATCAAGGATAGAATTTTTGTATTTATGGAAAAATAAAATATTGCTTCTAACATGATAGTAAGAAAAAATATAAGCGAGGAAAAAAGAATAAGCCAGTGTAATAGGGTTATAAGCCTTTTTTTGATTAAAAAAGTTTGAGCGTTATTAACCTGATTTTTAATCTTCATTTTTACTGGATAAGAGAAAAATAAATAATGTTCACACCCATCTTTAAAGCAGACTCTCTCAGTGTTAGAGGGTCATTATGCACGCTTGCATCCTCCCAGCCATCTCCTAGGTCAGATTCATATGTGTATAAAACTAAAATTTTTTCATCTTCAAATAATGCAAGCGCTTGAGGCGGTTTTTTATCATGTTCGTGTATTTTAGGAAGTCCATTTTCAAATTTATAATATGATTTAAAAATCGCATGATTATTTGGCAATGGTACTAAATCTTTATTTGGAAAGACTTTTTTTAATTCTCGTCTAAAGGACT
>MDSY01016523.1_pt1 | contig 14786 bp, 9 predicted proteins | sample 811131 | NCBI WGS metagenome assembly MDSY01 (sample SAMN05326643, study PRJNA326480) | marine metagenome | isolation source: seawater | place: Atlantic Ocean: South West | collected 2010 | reverse complement strand
TCTGAAGAGTTTGGTTATGAAGCGAATTTTGTTAGCGCAGATGTTCAGGAATCCATTGAGATTGAAATGGATGACGAAGCTGATCTGGCGTCGCGACCGCCGATTGTGACGGTCATGGGACACGTTGATCATGGCAAGACATCGCTGTTGGACGGCATTCGAAATGCAAATGTCATTGCGGGTGAGGCAGGAGGAATTACTCAACATATCGGTGCGTACCATGTAACATTGGCTGATGGGGGTAAAATGACTTTTCTTGATACACCGGGTCACGAAGCCTTTACGGCAATGCGTGCAAGGGGTGCTCAAGTCACAGACATTGCGGTAATCGTTGTTGCCGCAGACGACGCGGTTATGCCGCAGACGAAAGAAGCCATTAACCACGCTCAGGCTGCAGGTATTCCTATGGTTATAGCGCTGAACAAGATGGATCGTCCAGAGGCGAATGCGGACAAAATTCGACAAGAGCTCTCTGAATTGAATGTCCTTGTTGAGGAATGGGGTGGAAAGTTCCAGAGCCAAGAGATATCTGCGAAAAATGGCACGAATGTTCAGCAGCTTTTGGAAAAGGTTTTGCTGGAAGCTGAATTGCTTGATCTCAAGGCAAACTCCAAGAAACGTGCAATCGGAACGGTTGTGGAAAGCTCTTTGGACAAGGGCCGTGGTTATGTAACGAACTTGCTTGTTGAAGGCGGCACATTGCGCATTGGAGATCCGCTGTTGGCGGGTCAATTTTCCGGTAAAGTCAAGGCAATGTTCAATGAACGTGGAACACGGGTTGAGGAGGCAGGACCTTCTGTACCGGTTTCAATTTTAGGCTTTGACGGTGCACCAAGTGCTGGAGATAAATTCCATGTATTTGATGATGAACGGGAGTCGCGAAATATTGCCATCAAACGTCAGCAATTGCAGCGTGAACAAGGTGTACGGTCTCAACGCTCTGTCACTTTAGAAGAGCTCGGCAGACGAATTGCAGTAGGAGAATTTAAAGAGTTGAACCTCATTGTTAAAGGCGACGTGGACGGTTCTATTGAGGCACTGAGTGATTCGTTGCAGAAATTGAGCACTGAAAAAGTTCAAGTGAACATCATTCACAAGGCAGTTGGTCAGGTCTCAGAATCAGATATTTTGCTGGCTTCTGCATCTTCTGCAATCATCATCGGGTTCCAAGTTCGTCCGAGCGGTGCGGCCCGAAAGCTCGCTGAGAAGGAAGGCATTCAAATCAAACTTTATTCGATCATTTACAAGGCGATTGAAGAGATGAAGGATGCCATGGAAGGCCTATTGTCTGCCAAGATTGAAGAGAAAGTTGTGGGCTCAGCGGAAATCCGTGAAACCTTCAAAATCTCTAAGGTTGGTACAATCGCAGGGTGTTTTGTTTTGGATGGTAAAATCCATCGGAACAACAAGATTCGTGTGGTCCGCGAAGGCGTCGTGGCATACACAGGAACACTGGGGTCACTGAAAAGATTCAAGGACGATGCGAAAGAGGTTTCAAAAGGCTTCGAGTGCGGACTCAACGTGGATCGATTCAACGATATCAAAGTAGGCGATGTGATTGAGGCTTATGAAGAGGTAGAAGTCAAGCAGACGCTGGAAGATTGATTCCCGAACGTTTTCGTCTTTATTCCTGGGACTTGCCTTGCAACAAAGGCAGCTTTATTTCCATAGGAATAACTAGGGAAAGGGGAAATTTCGCAAGCCATTTCTGCTTTTCGTTTTCTGCGGCCCACTTGTTTCGAAAATCACCCAAGGTGATTCGGTAATTGGGGGGCATGGAAGAGAGATACACGGGATAATTTGAAGCTTTCCTTGCTATCGAACGAAATTCTCGAGCGGCCTGTAGGTTTCCTGAAAACAGTTGAACTCGAAATCCGCGAATAGGATGATCTAGGGTCTGCCAGACGGAGTCTAGTTGAGCTATTCGGGGGTCTAGAACCAAGTCATAATTCCCTTCTGTTCGATTTAAATTAGGCTTTAAGTCTACAGCCTGAAGATCTTCGAGGTTTGCCGAATCAGAATCCAGATTGTGTTCGGGGCCTGCTGTTGATTTGCCAAATTCGTGAACGGGCTCCAGCGGAACGTCGTTCGGGGAAGTGGACGAATCGCACATGGCTTGTTTCTGTTGGAACAACCCCTTCCACCATGCCGCGTCTTCTTGAGTAAGTCCTGTGTTGGCGAATCCACATGCCAAGCCGAGCCCTAAAAGCACTGCTTTCGAATGTGCGATTGCGCGAAGCGCGTGTTTCATTGGTCTGGGCATGGGCGATAAAGTTATGGAATGAAGCGGTACGGGACTTCTTGAGCCCGTGTCAATTAAATGTCACAGAAAAGTCATGGAAAATAATCGTCAAAAAAACACATAAAACACTGGCAAGCAGTTGATTGTAAATCTTGTTTTAGACGAGGAACAAAAGCATTCACTTTATTGGCTTGAAAAGCCCTGTTTTATTGCGGGTTAATGCTTAATTTTACACGAGTAAAGAGTGACATTTTTTGTGATGCGAAAAGCAAATTACATGGGGGCTAATATGGGCTTGAGGGTCTTTAGATACAGTCTTGCGGTGTGCCTCCTTTTTTCGGCAACTGCCTCGATCGCGGGCATTTGGGACGACGGCGATGTCGAGTTGGGACAAGCCTTGTTCAACGCGAATTGTGCTTCCTGCCACAAAGTAACAAATGAAGTGTTGGCTGCCCCTGGCCTTGGAGGGATTGCTGAACGTTGGGGTTCTTCAGACGAACTCTTGGTTCAGTGGATTCAAAATCCTCAAGGCGCAGCGGAGACAGGAGACAAGTACATCAAGTCACTTGTTGAGCGCTACGTTCCAACATACGGATGGATGACTGCCCAGGCGGTATCACCGGAAGATGTAAAGAATATTATGGCCTATGTTCAGAACCCGCCAGATGTGGCTCCGGTGGCTGATTCAGGTTCAGATTGCGTCACTGTTGATGAATTGCCAATCATGGAATCTTCGGATTCCTCTGGGGTATGGTTTTTGATGCTTCTGGTTTTGTTCCTGATTATTGCCATGTCGGCAGCTGGGGTGAGCAGAAGTCTAATCAACGCTTCATTGGAAAAGTCGGGCGATGAGTTGCTAGAAGATGAGTCGTACGGCATGCGTCTTCGCAATTGGACGTGGGACAATCGCTTGCCGGTAACGCTAATTGGATTGTTTTTCGTGGCTTATGGAGCGGTTCTTGGTTATCAAGGACTAATGCGTGTTGGGGTCGTCGAAGGCTACAAGCCCAACCAACCAGTGAAGTTTATTCACAGCGTTCACGTTTGTGAGAATGAGGTGGACTGCAAGTATTGCCACCACAGTGCATATGAGTCCAAGCATGCAGGAATCCCGTCGACAAATGTTTGCATGAACTGTCACAAGGCAGTTAAGAAAGGACGTCGCTATGGCGAAACAGAGATAGCAAAAATTTACGATGCCATAGGTTTTGACCCCGCTTCTGGAACCTACGTCGATGGATCTGGACAGAATGGATTTATCGCTCCTCAAGATTCTTATGAGGGTGATCCTATCCGATGGAACAAGGAGCATAACCTTCCTGACCATGTATTTTTCAGCCATCAACAGCACGTTGTAGTGGGGGGATTGCAGTGCCAGAACTGCCACGGTGACGTCGAAACTTACACGGTTGGACGCGTTGCGGAAGTGGACGATATCAATCAACTAGTGGATAAATATCCCGGACTTATTGAATTGTCAAAGCCAACCCTCACCATGGGTTGGTGCATTGAATGCCACAATAAAGCTGAGATTGACTTGGCGAGCAGTGGGTACTATGAGGAAATTCATCACCGACTTAAGGATAACCTTCGCGGCAATGAAGAGCTTCGCAAGTACATGGAAGACGGCAAAATCACGGTAAAGGAGCTCGGCGGCTGGGAGTGTGCCAAGTGCCATTATTGACCACCATTTATGAACCTCGAATAGCAGCCTTATGGCAAACACAAAACGTTATTGGTCCGGAAGGGACGAGCTTCAAGAAACGGAGGCGTTTAAGAAAATTCAAGGACAAGAATTTCCTGAAGGTCAATCTGTGGACGAGTTTTTAACTGATGAGCGCCTTGAGTCCACTCATACAGGTCGGAGGGACTTTTTGAAGTTTATGGGCTTTGGCCTCACGGCGGCAACTTTGGCTGCTTGTGAGACTCCAGTTATTAAGAGTATTCCTTACACCAACAAGCCAGAGGAAGTGACTCCGGGCGTCGCAAATTATTATGCGAGTACGTATTATGACGGTCAGGATTACGTCAACGTTCTCGTGAAAACGAGAGAGGGAAGACCCATTTTTGTCAAATCGAATCCCAAAACGGGCATTGGTAGCGCCAATGCCAGAGTGATTGCGTCAGTGCTTACACTATACGATAGTGCCAGAGTTGCTACACCATTCATTCAAGGTGCAGCCAGTTCATGGCCTGAGGTAGATAAGCGTGTTCAGAAGAGCGTTGCTGAAGGAACGCGCAATGTGATTCTCACGAACACAGTTCTAAGTCCTTCCATCCAAAGGGCAATTGCCAAATCAGGACTGGAGCACGTTCAATATGACGCGGTGGATTATGGCGCTTTCCGAGAGGCTGCACGCATAGATTATGATTCTCCATCATTTCCGTCTTACAAATTTGACCAAGCAAAGACCGTTGTATCTATTGGTGCTGATTTCTTAGGGACATTCGCGGATTCCGTTTATTACGAGGGGAATTGGACCAAAACACGCGTTCCAGAAAATGGTGAGATGTCTCGATTGCATGTTTTTGAAACAAACATGAGCCTATCGGGGTCGAACGCAGACTACCGAACAAGAGTCAAGCCGTCAGAACATGGCAAGGTTGCCACGGCATTGCTTCAAGCTTTAAGCGGCAAAGGAGAGGCGGGTCAGCTGCCTCAGGAAGTCTTGAGCGCGATTGAAATGGCCGCAAAAGACCTAAAAGCTGCGGGAAAAAATGCTTTGGTTGTGGCCGGTTCAAACGATCTCAACTTACAGCGAGTTGTGAATGCAATCAATGAACTGTTGAATGCTGTTGGTACGACAGTATATTTTGAAGACAATGCCCTGTTTGAGGGCTCGAGCAAAGCACTTGCCAAGCTCACAACAGATATGAATGAAGGCAAGATCAGTACGCTGATAGTTGCTGATTGTAATCCTGTTTATGATTCGATAAATGGAGGCTCTTTCGCGGATGCTCTCGGTCGAGTGAAAACGTCAGTGAGTACCTCAATGTTCGCAGATGAAACGGCTGTCAAATGTGATTTGATAGCGCCCACGCATCACTGGTTAGAAACATGGGGAGATTTACAGATTGAGACATCTCGGATCGATTTGGTTCAGCCTACAATTTCACCGCTAAATAGCACGAGACATTGGGGTGAAAGTCTTTTGGCTTGGACAAATCAGCAACTGGACTGGTATTCTTTTTTAAGGCAGACGCACAGCCCGGACTACACCGTGGAGTCCATGTATACCGATCCTGAGTGGAATAAGTCCGTTCATGACGGATACGTTCCGAAATCGCCCAAAACGGTTTCTCAAAGAGCATATGGCGGCCTAGATGTTTCGGAAGCCATCCAGTCCTTGAACGGACGTTCAGGAGGTGTTTTTGAATTGGCGCTTTATCAGAAGACTACTATGGGAGCGGGGCAGCATGCATCCAATCCAATGCTCCAAGAAACTCCGGATCCTCTGACAAAAGTTACTTGGGATAATTATGTGACTATGGCACATTCTGATGTCGATGCGTTGGGGTTAAATGGATTTATTGGTCAAGAAAAACCGGCAAGTTTGGTGAAAGTATCGGTTGGGGGCAGTTCTATGTCACTGCCTGTTTTCCCGATGCCGGGCCAGGCAGCAGGTACGATTGGCATAGCGCTTGGCTATGGCCGAGGAGCTGAAGGTGAAACCATCGGAAAAGCTGCTTTTCAATCAGGTGAAAACGGATCGTTTTTAACGGATGAGAAAGGCCAGTTGATTCCTGTAGGAAAGAATGTGTTTCCTTGGGTAAACGCTAGCAATGGTTTTTTGGATTACCACCAATTCGACGTCGAGGTTGAACCAACAGGTGAAGTCTATCCTCTCGCGTGCACTCAAATCCATAATACATTTATGGGCCGCGACAGTATTGTAAAAGAGACAAACCTGGACAGTTATTTTGGAGAGAAGGATGCGAAGAAGGGAGACGCCTCTTGGAACGAATCAATCAAACTTGCTGTTCACGAGGATGTAAATAATGATGGGATAATCAATGCTCAGGACGCAAAGCCAACGGAGGCTTTCGACTTGTGGCACGAGCATCCTGTTGAAAATGTTGGCCACCGTTGGGGAATGACTGTTGACTTGACTTCCTGCACCGGATGTAGTGCATGTGTTGTTGCCTGTCACATTGAAAATAATGTTCCTGTAGTTGGTAAGGATGAAGTTCGAAGGCATCGTGATATGCACTGGTTGCGGATTGACCGCTTTTTTGCATCGGATTATAGTTTAGAGAGAGGAGAAGAAGAGGGTGAAAATATCATTGCATCTTACAGAAAAATGGAAGACCCCTCTGAGAATCCTCAGACGGTTCACATGCCAATGATGTGCCAGCATTGTAACCATGCACCTTGCGAAACAGTATGCCCGGTTGCTGCCACGACACACTCGAACGAAGGATTGAATCAAATGACGTACAACCGATGTATCGGAACACGTTATTGTGCGAATAACTGTCCGTATAAGGTTCGTCGTTTTAATTGGTTCAATTATCCCGGCTACAAAAAATTCGGAAACTTCAATCCTGCTCAGGATAGTCTCATGCGCATGGTTTTGAATCCAGATGTGACGGTTCGAAGCAGGGGTGTTATGGAGAAATGCAGTCTTTGTGTCCAAATGATACAATCGTCAAAGCTTGAGGCTAAGAAAAAAGGCGTGCCTTTGACGGATGACTTGGTTTCTTGTGCCTGCTCGACGGCCTGCTCAACGGGAGCTATTTCATTCGGAGATTTAAACGATCCAACATCACTCGTAGCGAAAAACGCTAAGAATAATCGATCGTATCATGCATTAGAGGAGATAGGAGTGAAGCCGAATATCTTCTATATGACCAAGGTGCGTAACGTAGAACCTAAACAAGCCTGATAGGATTATGCAAAGAGAAGCTGCCATTCGGGATCCTCTAATACTGGGGAACAAGTCATACAAAGATATCACCGATGATGTGGTAGGTCCTATCATAGGCTCCGCCCCCCTCGGATGGAAAATCATGATTACGATCTCGAGCATCATCGCGGTTTATGGCGTTGGTTGCATTTTATACCTCCTAGGAACGGGCATTGGAGTTTGGGGATTGAACAAAACAGTAGGATGGGCTTGGGACATTACCAACTTCGTTTGGTGGGTTGGAATTGGTCACGCGGGAACCTTGATTTCAGCCGTTTTACTGCTTTTTCGTCAAAAATGGCGAATGGCGATTAACAGATCAGCTGAGGCAATGACCATTTTTGCTGTCATCATGGCGGCGATTTTCCCGGGCATTCACATGGGGCGAATTTGGGTGAGCTACTGGGTTTTGCCACTTCCAAATCAATTTGGATCGTTGTGGGTGAATTTCAATAGTCCATTGCTCTGGGATGTGTTCGCTATTTCGACTTACTTCTCGGTCTCATTGGTTTTCTGGTACATCGGATTGATTCCCGATTTTGCAACCATCCGTGACCGGATGACAAAGCCATTTGCGAAGAAGGCATATGGTTTGCTGAGCTTTGGTTGGAGCGGCCGCGCGAAGCATTGGAATCGCTTTGAGGAAGTCTCATTGGTTTTGGCTGGGATTGCTACACCGCTGGTATTTTCGGTTCACTCCATCGTATCCATGGACTTTGCCACTTCCGTCATACCGGGCTGGCACACGACCATTTTCCCTCCTTATTTTGTATCAGGTGCAGTTTTCTCGGGTTTTGCGATGGTTCAGACACTGCTTCTAATCATGCGAAAGGGCATGAAATTGGAGAATTACATTCACGTAAAGCACGTTGAATACATGAACATAGTTATTATCGTAACCGGCTCCATAGTCGGTGTCGCGTATCTGACAGAATTGTTCATCTCATGGTATTCAGGAGTTGAATACGAGAGCTACGCATTTATCAATCGTTTTAGTGGACCATATAGCTGGGCTTACTGGATAATGATGACATGCAATGTCATAAGCCCTCAATTGTTTTGGTTTAAAAAGATTCGACGAAGTTTGGTTGCCACTTTTGCCCTGTCTATCGTCGTGAATATCGGAATGTGGTTTGAGCGTTATGTGATCATTGTTACTTCGATCCACAGGGATTACGACCCATCGAGCTGGGGTGAATTCCACCCGACCCAAATCGATATTGGTGTCTTCGTAGGAACACTCGGTATTTTCGGAACTCTTTTCCTTGGGTTTGCTCGATTTTTCCCAGTTTTGGCACTAAACGAGCTTAAGACAATCCTGAAGTCGAGCGGTGAGAATTACAAAAAAGCACAAGAAAATAACCGACCCTCGCAGCCATGAATAAGGTATTCCATGTAATGTATGATGATGACGATACGCTGAAAGATGCGGCATCTGCGTTGGTAGCGAAAGGCATTCGGGTCAAAGATGTTTTTTCGCCTTTTCCCGTTCACGGAATTGATCCCATCATTGGAGTAAAGAGAACCCGATTGGGCATTGCGGCATTCATGTATGCAATGACGGGGACTACTTTGGCTTTCTTGGGGATGTGGTATTTTATGATATCAGATTGGCCGATGAATATTGGAGGTAAGCCAAGCTTTTCATTGATTGAGAATTTACCCGCTTTTATTCCTGTAGCATTTGAATTTTCCGTTCTGTGTGGAGCCCATGGCATGTGCATCACTTACTTTTTAAGGAACGGAACGTTACCAGGCATGCCTGCTACAAATCCGGACCCCAGAACAACGGATGATAAATTCGTTATCGAGATTACCACCGAACAGAATGCATTGTCAGCGGAAGAGTTGGAGACCGCCATCAAAGAGACAGAGTTGTTTGAGCTCAGTACAAAAGATTATAAGTGATGAACATCCGAATGAACATTGTTTTGACAGCAGTGGCAGCAGGATTAGTTGCTACCACAGGCTGCGTGACCGATCCGGACAGCCCTGGATTGGAGTACATGCCTGACATGTACCGTTCTCCGGCGATTGAAGCGTATGTTGATTACGGCCAAGATCCATACCAAGTGGGAGAAGAAAAGGCGCGTGCTCAGCGAATGGTGCAGTCGGCACGCAAGCCTGTCGCGGGCACAATTCGCTTCAATCCAAGCGAAATAGATTTCATAATGCCTTACGCCTATGCGAATACGGTTGAGGGGTATGAAGCAGCCGGGGCAAATCTAAATTCGCCGTTGACTCAGGTTGGACAGGAAGAATTGGAAGCAGGTCAAGAAGTTTACTCGCGCATGTGCACGCAATGCCATGGAGAAGGAGGAAAAGGTGACGGGGCATTGAGCCGAAATGGCCACATTGTTGGTATTCCAAGCTATAGTGACAAATTAAAAGATCTTCCCGAGGGGAAAATGTACCACACTCTGACCTATGGTAAGGGTTTGATGGGCTCACATGCTTCCCAGCTCTCACAGAAAGATCGCTGGTTGGTCATCGAATACATCAAAGTCCTTCAGAATGGAGGTGATATGCCGGATTTTGACGACGAAGGCAACATGGTTAAACCGGTTGAATCCGATTCGGAGAAGGCCATGGCTATGAATAACTGATCATGGAATTCAAATTCGAAGGACGTACGAAACTAGTCACTCAAATCCTGATGGGAATTGGGCTGGTCGCTCTGATTGGAGGTTTTTTGACCGATGGATCGGATCACCACCAACGCTGGTGGGCGAACTTGTTAATCAATGGATTCTTCTGGTTCTCTATTTCTCTAACGGCGGTGTTCTTTTACGCATTGAACTATGCTGTTGAGGCTTCTTGGTCCGCAGTAATAAAACGAACGTTTGAAGCCATGTGGCACTTCCTGCCATTTGGTGCAGGAGTGATTATTTTGGTTTTAGCAGCAGGCCACTTTTTTCATGCGCATCATTTGTACCACTGGATGGACTCTACGCTCTATCATGAGTACATGATCGTAGAAGATGACCACACAATCTATTTGGATGCGCCTGAAGTTGGGGCCATTGAGAATCCTAATTACGACCGCATAATAGCCGGTAAGGGTGCATATTTCACTCCTTGGTTTTTCTGGCTGAGAACGCTTGGCTATGTGGCGACATTTTTGATTTTTGCTGGCTTGTTCCGCAAGTGGTCATTGCTCGAAGATGAAAAACCAGATTTGAAGTTGCATTTTAAGCAGTTCAAGCGCAGTGCGATATTTCTTGTCTTTTTCGCTGTTTTCAGCTCCATGTTGTCCTGGGATTGGGTGATGTCAATTGATGTTCACTGGTTTTCGACGCTTTTCGGTTGGTATCTATTCTCTGGGATGTGGGTCAGTTTCATGGTTATGCTCAACCTAGGCCTGATTTGGCTGCGTAGTAAGGGGTATTACCAGGAAGTATCATCGAGCCATATGCACGATATCTCGAAGTGGATGTTTGCAGTTTCCATGTTATGGAGCTACCTCTGGGTTAGCCAATTCTTGTTGATTTGGTATGCGAATATTCCTGAAGAAGTAACGTACTACGCGCAGCGCTTTTTCACTGATTATCAAATTCCTTTCATGGTCACTTTCTTGGTGAATTTTGCGGTACCGTTTTATGCGTTGTTGCCGAGGGACACCAAAAGAAATTCAAAAGTGATCGTTCCTGTGGGCATGTTAATCTTTATCGGTCACTTTGCAGACGTTTATCTGCTTGTTATACCTGGTACAATGTTCGACCACAATGAATTCGGTATTTTTGAGGTAGCGTTGTTTTTAGGGTTCCTTGGGTTGTACATCAATCGCACGTTGAATGCGCTGAGTAAAGCTCCATTGATTCCTAAGAATCATCCGATGTTACAAGAGTCGAAAGAATTACACTATTGATTGGAAGACCCATTAAGTGATGAAATTGCTCATTTTACTAGTTGTTGTCCTTGGTTTGGTAGCTGCCGTGCAGTTGTCCAAAGTGTACCAGCTTTCCATTTCATTGAGAGGAAAGCGGGAAGAGGATATCTCCGAAGCGGACAACCGTCTGAATGGTGGCCTGTTCTTGGTTTTCATGGTTGCGTTTTACGCCTCGTTCATTTGGTTGTTGGTCAAGTATGGTTCTTACGGGCCACCACCAGCGTCAGAGCACGGTGTAGCTGTTGATCGTCTGATGGATTTTAACATGGCGATCATCTTCGTGGTGTTTTTCATCGTGAATACTTTATTGTTTTGGTTTTCTGCAAAGTATTACTACCGAGCAGATCGAAAAGCACGGTTTTTCGCACATGATAATAAATTGGAGCTGGTTTGGACGGTTATTCCGTCTGTTGTGCTCGCTGTGATTATTGCATATGGTCTTCAGACTTGGAATGAGATGACAGGTGAAGCTTCTGAAGATGCCTTGCGAGTAGAACTGTATTCGAAGCAATTTGATTGGACAGCTAGATACCCTGGCGAAGACGAAGAGTTTGGTTTGGCCAATTACAATTTGATTACACCGATGAATGCATTGGGTATTGTAACAGAAGATGGTGTGACTGATGCACTCAGAGAGATTGAAGAAAAAATTGCCAAGATTGAGAATGAAATCGCCCATGAAAAGGGTCATTTACTGGCCGAGCGAGAAGCAATTGATGAAGAGTTAAATGACGGCCACGGCCACGGACATGACCATCATGAAGCGCATGGGGATGACCACGGCGAACATGCTCATGAGAGTAGTGACGATCACAAGCATGCCCTCGAAGCGCGTTTGTCAGAAATTGATCACATGTTGGAATCGGAAGACGTAATTATTCTAACGCAGGCTGCTTTTGAAGCAAAAGAAGACAAGCTTTACCGCCTGATGCGTCACCGCCAGCGAATTCGAGAGATTCGCAATTTTGATTTTGATGGCGAATTAACGGCTTGGGAATCGGGAATAGACGATCAAATCGTAAAGGGTGAGTTTCACCTTCCTGTGGGCCGTGAAGTGGAGTTTATATTCCGTTCACGCGACGTGATTCACTCGGCTTACATGCCGCATTTTCGTGCTCAAATGAACACTGTTCCTGGCGTTCCGACCCGGTTCAAAATGACTCCGACCATTACTACTGACTCCATGCGAATGGTTTTGGACAACCCAGATTTTAACTACATTTTGCTTTGCAATAAAGTTTGTGGTGCAGCGCACTTCAATATGCAGATGAACATCGTCATCGAATCCCAAGAATCTTACGATGCTTGGCTGTCGGAGCAGGGTGAATTCATTGTGAAAGAAGGCTCAGAAGATCCGGAGATGGAGAAAGCCTCCACAAATAAAGAAAGTCAAACCATAACTGCATCCCTTTAAATCATGGGCGCACAACCACATCATCACGAAGAGAGTTTCGTATCAAAGTACGTATTCTCACATGATCACAAGATGATCTCCAAGCAGTTCCTCATTACGGCCATCGTGATGGGAATCGTTGCCGTTATGCTTTCGGTCTTTTTCCGACTGCAGTTGGGTTGGCCGGGAGAAAGTTTTGCCATTTTAGAAACTTTCTTGGGCAAGTGGGCTCCAGGTGGAGTGCTGGACCGCAATGCTTATCTCGCTTTGGTCACGATTCACGGAACCATAATGGTCTTCTTTGTTCTGACGGGAGGATTGTCTGGCACGTTCTCAAACTTGCTTATTCCATTGCAGATCGGAGCGCGTGATATGGCCTCAGGATTTCTGAATATGCTGAGCTACTGGTTTTTCTTGTTCTCTAGCTTTATAATGATATTTTCTCTGTTCACGGAGGGCGGTGCTGCATCAGGGGGCTGGACGACTTATCCTCCATTGTCTGCTTTGCCTCAAGCGATGCCAGGGTCAGGTTTGGGCATGACCATGTGGTTGATCTCAATGGTCCTATTCGTTGTGAGCTCTTTGTTGGGCGGTTTGAATTACGTAGTTACCATAATTAATCTGCGTACGAAAGGGATGTCCATGACGCGCCTCCCTTTGACGATTTGGGCATTTATGGTCACAGCGATTTTGGGAGTTTTGAGCTTTCCTGTACTGGTATCCGCTGTGGTTTTGCTGCTAATGGATCGTACGATGGGAACGGCATTTTATTTGTCTGATATTTTCATTGGCGGCGAAGCGTTAGACGTGACAGGAGGAAGTCCAATCCTCTATCAGCACTTGTTCTGGTTCCTAGGTCACCCTGAAGTGTATATCGTTTTGCTCCCTGCCTTGGGCATTAGCTCTGAGGTCATTGCAACGAACTCCCGCAAGCCCATCTTTGGCTACAAAGCGATGATCGGCTCATTGCTTGGTATCGGGTTTCTGTCATTTATCGTTTGGGGACACCACATGTTCGTAACAGGCATGAATCCTTTCCTCGGTTCGGTCTTTGTATTTACCACGCTGCTCATTGCAATTCCTTCAGCTGTAAAGGCTTTTAATTATATCACAACGCTGTGGCAGGGCAATATTCGATTTACTCCGGCTATGCTCTTCAGCATAGGCTTGGTGAGTACGTTCGTGACAGGGGGGTTGACTGGAATTATTTTGGCAGACTCAGCGTTGGATGTAAATGTTCACGACACCTATTTTGTAGTAGCTCACTTTCACATTGTGATGGGGATGTCTGCGATTTTTGGAATGCTCGCTGGAATCTACCATTGGTTTCCCAAGATGTTTGGGCGTATGATGAATACGAAGCTGGGCTTCGTTCATTTTTGGGTGACAATAGTATGTGGATATGGTGTTTTCTTCCCAATGCATTTCGTTGGAATTGCAGGAGCACCTCGGAGGTATTATGAATACAGTAATTTTGAGTTCTTGGGAAGTGTAATGGACCTGCAGCCAGTCATTTCTACGTTTGCAATCGTTGGAGCCATTGGACAGCTGTTTTTCCTTTTCAACTTTTTCTACAGCATATTCTATGGTCAGGAATCTGTTCAGAATCCTTGGTTGGCCAATACGTTAGAATGGACAACGCCTGTAAAGCACGTGCACGGTAACTGGGACGGCCCTTTGCCTGAAGTGCACCGATGGGCGTATGATTATTCAAATCCAGTGCACGAGGCAGACTTTGTTCCGCAGACGACGCCAGCACTATCAGGCGAGGTACTACACTAGATAATTGAAACGATTTTTTGAAAAAGACTCCAAAGCGAAATGCTTTGGGGTCTTTTTTGTTTGTACAGACTAACTTGCACACAATGGAAGACTTTGATTTGAGAAATGAGGCCGAGCAGTCGACGGATGGCGATCTGGATCGCGTGCTGCGTCCAGCGCGTTTTGAAGATTTTACGGGTCAACGCGCGGCTATGGAGAATTTGGAGATTTTCGTTCAAGCGGCTACGAAGCGCGGGGAAGCCATGGATCACACATTGCTTCATGGTCCTCCTGGATTGGGCAAGACCACGCTTGCGAACATTATAGCCAATGAACTGGGGGTAGCCGTTAGGACCACATCCGGTCCTGTATTGGATAAGCCGGGGGACTTGGCGGGTTTGTTGACAAACCTAGAAACGAATGATGTTCTATTTATTGATGAAATCCATCGTCTCTCGCCTGTAGTTGAGGAGTACTTGTACAGTGCAATGGAAGATTATCGGATTGACTTGGTCATCGATACAGGCCCCAATGCGAGAACTGTGCAGATTGATTTGAATCCATTTACATTGATTGGCGCTACAACACGTTCGG
>MDSY01048182.1_pt1 | contig 14787 bp, 12 predicted proteins | sample 811131 | NCBI WGS metagenome assembly MDSY01 (sample SAMN05326643, study PRJNA326480) | marine metagenome | isolation source: seawater | place: Atlantic Ocean: South West | collected 2010 | reverse complement strand
CTAGATTCGCCGTGGCGAACCAAAGTGATTTGCGTGGCACCTTCCGGCGCCTGATAACTGTGTTGTCGATACTGTGCCATAAATGGTTCTCTTTAAGGGCGGTAGCCAAAGTTAGGTGGATCTGTACGTAATGCGCTCTGGGCAAGTTTTGCCCATTGGCACAGGTAAGCTCGGGTCTTGCGTGGATCGATTATTTCTTCAATCTCAAAAAATTCAGCAGAGCGGTAGGGCGAGCGCAAATTATTTAAACGCTCTTTGATTTTCGCAAGGTGTGCATCGGGGTTTTCCGCTGCCGCAATTTCAGCTTTGTAAGCCACCTCTATGCCGCCTTCGATAGGCAACGAACCCCAGTCGCCGGATGGCCAAGCTGCGCGAAAATGATGGCTGCCGGGTTTGTGGTTACCTGCCCCGGCAACGCCAAAGGCTTTGCGGATAACCACGCAACAAAACGGCGTTGTAAGTTGACCAAGGGCTGCCAATGCAGCAGAGCCATAGCGAATGGTGGCCTCTTCTTCAGATTGTTTACCAATAAGAAACCCTGGACAGTCTTCCAAATGGATCACCGGTAGGTGAAAGGTGGAAGCCAAATCTAGTAAGCGGATCAATTTGCGCGACGAATCAGCTGTCCAAGCGCCTCCGTAAACCCTAGGGTTTTCGGCGAACACAGCCACTGGAATACCATTAAAGCGCGCCAATCCTGTGATCAGCGAACGCCCCCACTTGCGTCCGATCTCAAAAAACGAGCCTTCGTCACATACGGAATCCAGCAGTTGGTGCATTTTGTAAACTTGTCTTGGCTCTTTAGGCACAAGGCTGAGTAAACTCTCATCCTCACGCTTTGGGTCATCTGTGCATTCAATGACTGGGGGTAACTCGTCCGCGTTGCTGGGTAAGTAGGACAAGAATTGTCGCGCCATTGCAAAGGCTTCTTCTTCCGTCTCAGCAACATCGTCAATAGCGCCATTGCGCGTGTGGATCTTATAAGACCCTAATTCTTCTTTGCTCACGTTACCCAGGCTTGCCCAGTCTACTAAAGCCGGACCGGCGATCATCATTTGGGCGCTATCCTTAACAATCACAGAGTAGTGTGATGTAGCTACCCGGGCTGCGCCCATGCCTGCAACTGAGCCTAGGGCAAGTGATACAGAGGGTGCTATGGAAAGGTGCGAGACTACAGTTTCCCAGCCGCGCAGCTCTGGAATGTAAGTGCGTCCAGCGGTTTCAATAGTTTTAACTGAGCCACCGCCGCCCATGCCGTCTATCAAGCGGATGTGCGGTAAGCGCAGTTCTGCTGCCAGGCCCTCTGCTCTGGTACGTTTGCCGGCAATGGACGCATCAGCTGAGCCGCCTCTAACAGTGAAGTCATCGCCAGATAAAATGATCGGGCGATCATCAATGTCCGCAGTGCCAAAAACAAAGTTAGAGGGCGTAAATGCGATTAAATTACCGTCTTCGTCGTACTCGCCAACACCTGCGAGGGTACCTATTTCGTGAAAAGTTTCGCTGTCAGCAATTTTGCCGATGCGCTCGCGGATGGTGAGTTTGTTAAACTCGTGTTGTCTGGCTACTTTTTCTTCGCCGCCCATCTTGAAGGCCAATTCTGCCCTACTGTGCATTTCCTCAATTTCTTTGTCCCAACTCACATCTCTCTCCTCTTAGTGTCCCCAGGTGAATTTTTAGGCACGTGTGCCCTTGAAGTCGGCGTTGCCGAAAGTGCCCAGCTTTACAGAACCCGTAATCTCATTTCCAGCGACGGCGGCTGAAAATTCCAGAGTCATAGGCATAGGTGAAGTTATGCTTGTGGTCCAAGACAAGTTGTCGCCATCGGCCTTGCCGTCAGCAATCGCCATCTCACCCTGCGGGCTCTGCATAGAGCCACTCAGCTCGTTGTCGTTGATGGTTAGGACCAGCGTACCGGTTTGCACGCCCATAGGGGTATTGATTGTGGTTGTCCAAGTGCCGCCTGCGCTCATTGTTGTTCTCCAATAGTTAAGCCTTGAGTATGTCACACCCTTTAAATGGCCAAAACTATGTAGGGAATTTTCTAATACAGCTGGGAGCGCTCATTCGCTACGAACCCAAAGCTATATTAATACGACTCTAAGGCTTTAGCAGGAGGATCCTAAGCTGGACTATTGCGTAAACCTTAACCCAATAAAACTCAATACTTTTCTCAATTGCCAGCTCCAATGCATATTTGGCAATCGGGTGTTCAAATATCTCTGCACTGACTAATACTGCGAAAGCACCAGCAATCGTTAATAGCAGTATTTGTGATGGGCATACGTGCTGCATATTGATCTGCTGTTACCCTATATACTTGTCGACTGCCCAAAAATTTGCTGTAAAAGACTTTGTTAACTATAGACTTTGACTCCATGCCCAAGCTTATCTGTAAGTATTCCAAGCGAAATGCCTTGCATGAGGGATATATGCTTTGAGCGGTATAGGCACTCTTAATGAAGGGCATCTTCATGCCTCACTGAAACAGATATACGCCGGTGATCAAGGCAGGCTAGAAGTATCCTTCGGAAAATTTGTTGCAGACGTTGTGCGTGACGGTGTGATATTTGAGATTCAAACCTCCAGTTTCAGCGGGCTAGGGCGCAAAATGTTGGCTCTTGCCGAGCAGCAACCTTTAGTCTTAGTGCATCCAATAGCGCGCAGCAAAACTCTGCTTAAGCTGAACAAAGATGATAGCGGGGAATTCACCCGCCGCCGTTCGCCCAAGCGCGGAGCATTGGCGCACATTGTCAGCGAGTTAGTCTATATCCCTACACTACTCCAGCACCCAAACTTTTCGGTAGAAGCGGTGTTAATTGAAGAGGAGGAGGTGCGTAGATTCGACCCAAAGGCGCGACGAGGACGAGGAGGATGGCGGGGTCAAGGCCGGCAGTTGGTTAAGGTATTAGACCAAGCGCGTATTTCTAGCCCGTATAGTTTGCTAGATTTTCTGCTGGAAGACTTGCCCGATCCGTTTACCACCAAAGATCTCGGCTTAGCACTGGATCAACCTCAAGAGATCGCTCAGCAAATGGCCTACTGTTTAAGGCACATGGAGGTAGTCGAGGTGTGTGGTAAAACTGGTAATTTGCTGAATTATGAGTTCCTTGAAAAGTAACTCCCAGAACCAGGCATCGCCGCGCAGATTGTTTCGCATCTTTTGGCGCTGATAAACGATATAAAGTATGGGAGTGCGATGCACCCTAGAATTTACTAGAGCGTTTAGTGATCAGGTAAAAGTAGTTCTTATTTTGCCGTAAACAGTTGCGATTGATTTTTCTATAGGCAAAAAAAACCCTCACATGGATATCCAAGCGAGGGAGTTTTTGCTCTGTCAGACCCTAGGCAAGATAAAAATTCTTGCCTAGGGAACTAGTCAAATATCTTAGTCAAAAGAGTATCGAGCTTTGACGTAGTACTGTCCGCCGCTCATACCAAAAGGACCAGACTCTGAGTACAGTTGACCACTGCCACGCTGACCAGGATTCTCATTATTGTAAGTATCAAACAGGTTGCTGACGCCGCCAATAAGCTCTAGTCCACTGTCGAAGGTATAAGCTCCCTCAACGTCAACTAGTAGTTCATCATTAACGTGGAAGTTGTTGCCGGTGTCTTGCCAGCTGCCATAGTAATTTACGCGGACTAAGCCACGCATCTTACCTTGGGTATGACTCCAAGACATGTTGCCTTTAACTCTCGGTAACAACTCTTCGAGTGACTGCTGTCGACCAGCGCTGATTGGGTTAGTAACACCTCTGCTAGTTACTTTAGTTTTGTTGAAGTTCATCGCTAAAACTAGGTTCGAATAACCTTCCCAAAAATCGAAGCCCATTCGTCCAACAACATCAACGCCTCGTGTGCGCGTGTCGAAACTGTTTGCAAAAAAGCGGAACTGAGCTAAGTCGTCCAGTCCAAGGAACTGCGTACGATCTAGAGTGCCGTTCGCATTTAGGCCGGTAAGAGCTTCAGATACGGTTGCAAATGTAGTGCCTCCGCCTGCAAAATTTAAGGCATCTAGGAAGTCAATATTTGCACCAAGTGCAACACGATCTTCCACTTCAATCTCGTAGAAGTCTACAGTCCACTCAGAATCTGCTACGTCGAACGCAACACCGATAGAGAGGTTTTGAGCGTCTTCAGGTCCGAGGGTAGGGGTTCCGTTACCCTGGTTACCTATGAATGCAGAAGCAAGTTTGCCTGCTGCAGAATTCAAAGGCAATGTGCCTTGGTCAACAAGAACGCCAAGAACGTTTTGAGTTGTTACGTTCGTGATGTTCGCTTGGCCAGCGGTGGGAGCGTGGAAGCCAGTAGATAGTGCCGCACGAATTTTGAAGCTGTCAGTAACGCGATAGATACCCGCAATTTTGTAGTCTGTAGTGTCACCGAATTCGTCGTAGTCTTCGTAGCGAAGAGCGGTTTGAACAGTTAATGCTTCGTTAACATCAGCTTCTATTTCACCATAGACCGCATAGCTGTCTTGCGTATTTGTTTGGCTATTAGGGAATCCGCCAAAGCCGTTAGAGCTTGACGAGAAGCCTTGGCTTGCCAATGGTCCAAGAGCATAAGACGCCGCATCACCAGCATAAAGACTGAATTCTTCTTCGCGATATTCAGCTCCGAAGGCCACGCTCACCTCAGATGCGAGACCTAAATCTGTCATAACAGGTAAGACAAAGTCAGCGTTGTAGACAGTTTCTTCTTGCTTCTGGCCACCAGGGACAAAGTCACGTGGCGTATTTGGTCCTAAAGAAGCGTTCACTGTATTACGGATGAAGAAGTTGGTTTCATTACTCCCGTTGTAAACACTTAGATCGTAGCTCATCCCGCTGTTTAGTTCGCCGCGTACGCCTAGGGCTATGCTCGCGTCTTCATTTGTTCCGCCAAAGCGTGGAACGAAGCCACCAGGTATAGTCTCTACAAATGAGAAACAGTTCGCATCAGCAACTACTTGAGCCAGAATCGTTGCATCTGGTATCAGGTTGTCGGTTCCGGTTAATGGAATGCCTGCAGGGCATGAAGTGCCTGCGCTAAGGCCGTCTAGATCGCCTACTCTGACAGATGAGACTGCTGTTGTTGATGATCCTAGTGCTGCAGCACCAGTTAATGGCTCTACCATGGGACCTTTGTAAACGCCGCCGCGGTTTGTTGGGTTGCGGTAAAAGAACCCGCCGGTGACGTCGCGCTCTGCCATGTTGCCAAATGCATAGATTTCAATATTATCATTGACTTCAAAACCAGCGTTGACGAAGACTTTTAGATCATCTTCGACGTCAGGGTTGCCCCAGTACTGAGCAACATCACCGGTGTAGGAGTTGATTGTTTGGTAGTCAGCCGCCGCGGTGTTACCAGCTGCAATCAGAGCCAATGAATCGCTGCGAGGGACGCTACGAACAGTACCATCAGTTTCGCCATATTCAGCTGTAATATTGACAAATCCATTCTCTGTAAGAGGTAAGCCAATGTTGCCAGCCAATCGATAATTGTCTCCATCTCCGTCGAAAGTGGATCCAGAGGTAACCTCAAGGAAGCCACCTTCAGCATCATCACGAAGAACGAAGTTAATCACCCCAGCGATAGCGTCCGAGCCATATTGTGAGGATGCTCCATCACGCAATACTTCAACTCGTTGTAGGGCCAGAGCTGGAATGGCCGCTATGTCAACGCCTTGTGCGCCATCTGCAATGCCGCCACCCAAAAAGCTGATGACAGAGCCACGGTGACGACGTTTGCCGTTCACAAGGACAAGCGTGTTGTCGGGTGACAATCCGCGTAGGTTAGCGGGTCGGGAGACAGTTGCCGCGTCGCTGATAGGCTGCGCGTTAACGTTATACGATGGAACAGCTGCTCTAAGAAGATCTTGAACGTCTGAAGCTGCATTTCGCGTGAAGTCTTCGCCGGAAATTACGTCAACCGGCGCCGTTGTATCTGAAGAAGATCGTGCCGCACGGCGTGAACCGATTACCATGACTTCTTCTATGACTTCTTCTACTATTTCATTTGCGTCGACTTCCTCAGCATAGGCTGTGGTGGTCACAGAAGTAGCAAACGCGGTTGCTACCGCGGCGATGATGTAAGCTATAAACCGCCTACTTGGGTCGTTATTCATTTGATGTATTCCTACAATTTGATTTTTAGAGAATTATTGGTCTGGCAAGAATGTGCCGGTTTCACCTGCGGCGAATTTAATCAGGGGGACCTTTGATTTGCAATAACTTATTTTCACTTTTTCGTTCCTTTTTCGTTCCTTTTCTATCCTTTTTTGCTGCTGATTTAACGAGGTATTCAGTATTGAGGTGAATTTTGTAAAATTTCCTCCTGGGAAAGAACTGGAGAATCCTGGTTGGCTTTTTATCAGTTCGATTGAAAAAAAGTTCTGTTTGTCACCCGGCATTCAAACACGGAATTCTAAAAACTGTTTGAAAAGAGGTGGGCTTTTTTTACTCGTCAGCTACGCAGTAGCTATCGTTGGCCATACTGCTAATTGAGACAAATTTTCCAAATTGGGTGGGGCTTGAAGATAGAGTCGAGGCTTTAGATAGGCTAGCTTTACGATATATTGTCCTACTAGCGTGTTACTTATCCCGTGGACTGCAATAAGTAATTGGCTAAGACTGCTTGCTCTTTTTCACCTAACACTAATCCCAGTTTGGTTCTCCGATATAATAGGTCGTCTGGATTGTGTACCCATTCGTTTTGCACTAGGTAATCCACTTCTGCTGCATAGAGTTCTCCGCCAAAGTGCTGGCCTAATGAGTCCAAGCTATTTTTGTGTCCCAGCATTTTAAAGCTGTCGGTGCCGTAGAGTCGCGCAAGTCTGCGCGCCAGCGGTCCGCTGATGAACGCATAGTCTCGATTAATTTTGCTGACTAAATCCTCATAACCGTCGACTGGGAAATAGCCGCCGGGCAAGCGGGTCCCAGATGTCCAAGGTTGGTTTGGCAGGCCAAGGTAGCCGCACACTCTTCCCACCACGTCTTCTGCCAATTTGCGGTAGGTGGTGATTTTCCCGCCAAATACATTAATCAGTGGTCCACCGAGTTCGTTGTTTTCTCTTACCACATAATCTCGGGTGGCTTCTTGGGCTTGGCTTGCGCCGTCGTTATAAAGGGGGCGCACTCCGGAGAACGTCCAAACCACATCTTTTTGGGTTATGGCATCGTTCAAATATTCACTTGCAGATTCACACAAATAATCTATTTCGCCTTGGGTAATTTTTGGTGGAGTGTTTAGGTCGTTGTTCTCTGTATCTGTTGTGCCGACCAACAAAAAGTCGTTCTCATAGGGGATTATGAAAATGACTCGGTCATCGGCGGCCTGAAATATATAAGATCGGTCGTAAGGAAGAGTGCGGCGGATGACTATGTGGCTGCCCCCTACGAGGCGCACGTTGTTGGCGTGGTTCAAACCGAATACGCCTTTAAGTATCTCGTCAGCCCAGGGTCCACTGCTGTTAACTACAACATTGGCGGTAACTTGGTAGTTCTCGCCAGTTACCCTGTCATTGAGCGTCAGCAACCATTTGTCTTTTTGATAGACGGCAGTTTGAATGGCGGTACGCGGCAAAATTTGTGCTCCGTTTTCTTCCGCCTGCTGCAAATTCAGAATGACCATGCGCGAGTCTTCTATCCAGCAGTCTGAATATTCAAAGCCTTTTTTGAACTCGCTCTTTAAAATTTGCCCAGCTGGATCTGTGGCCAAATCCAGGGTCGTAGTTGCAGGTAATAGTTTACGCCCCCCCAAATGATCGTAAAGAAAAAGACCAAGGCGCAGTAACCATGCGGGACGTAAACCGCTGTGGTGGGGCAGTACAAAACGCATCGGCCAAATAATGTGGGGCGCCATTTGTAAGAGTTCTTCGCGCTCTATCAATGCTTCTCGTACTAATCTGAATTCGTAATACTCTAGGTAGCGCAGTCCACCGTGAACAAGCTTGGTCGATGCCGAAGAGGTGCCGCCGCCGAAATCGCCCGAGTCACATAAGCAGACTGACTGATTTCTGCCTGCTGCATCTCGGGCTATGCCCGCGCCATTGATGCCGCCCCCGATAATAAAAGTGTCATAGTGAGCTGGGCTTCGGTCAGCGCCAGCTTGGTTAGACTGTTCCATCTAGAGTGCATCCCCTTGGGTTATGCAAAAGTTTCGAAATTTGTGCCGCTTTGCTCTGATCCGTTGATCTGTTACTGATGCTCAGGCCACGGACTAAGTCGTTCTGCGGCTAGGTACTTTTGCTTCCTAGTCTTAGATCGAAATTTTTAGATCAATATTCGTAAAACAGAAGTTTCAAATCGATGCTTTTAAATAGATATCGTCAGAGCAATATGCGGGATATCTTGGGCGCTAGGTTAGTCGTTTGACGAGGATTTACGCTGCGCGCTGTAGATTCCCAATGTTACGACTAACACGGCTATCAGGTCGAGCCAGTTTCGCAATTCTTGGTAAAATAATGCACCTACCACCATTGCGCTGACGCCTTCCAACATAATCACCACAGCCGCTACATGAGTGCTGAGTTTGCTTAATCCGTTCGCAATGAGACCTTGAGCGAACACATGTGCCACCAGGCCTAGGAGAATGAGTGGAATCCAGCCCTCTATGCTTGCCGGTATAAATTTGTTGCCTAGGACTTGACCCATTGTCAGAGCAACGGGCAGGAGAAAAACTGCCGATCCCACAGACGAATAAAACATGGTTGTAAGGGTACTTTGCTCGGACCGGCACTTAGTGATGGCAAATAAATAACCGGTAAAGAAAAATCCGGTTACGAGGCCATAAAAGTCGCCCAGCCAATGTGTCGACGAGAAGGACAAATGTTCTCGGGCTAAGAGCAGTGCGCCGGCAATGGCTAGCACTAACCCCAGCAAAAAGTGTCGGTGGAGCTTAACGCCTAAGAAACAAATGCCGATCAGTGGTACCCATATGCTGGACATAGTGGCTAAGAAAGTTGCGTTGCCAAGGCTAGTGTTGACTAAGGCTAGGTGCCAAAAACTCAGGTCGCCGGCAAAAAAGAAACCCGCCCAAACAAGAGGGCCAATGTTGCAATGTGGTACGTGAAATTGGGCTTTGTCGCGCTTATAAAAAATGACCAACGCCAATATTGGCACGGCAATAGCGACTCGCCAAAACGCAGCTGCAATGGGTCCAACATCAATCTCTCTCAGAATGGCCGATGACACTCCAAGGGTCAGCGCGCCGAGAACAACTAGTGTTAGAGGATTACTCAGACTATTCAGACGTCCGGATAGTTTGGCTAGTTGTTGCAAGCAAGTGTCCTTGGGGAAACATTAAGATTTTGCGCTATCGGACATGCTAACGACGCGGATTAGAAGAACATAGTGCTGGTTTTTTTGAGTGAAGAGATAGGCCGGACTCCACTGTTGCCGGTCCAAGCCTCTCTCATCCAAGAGTTATCAGGCGTTCTGGGTTTTACTAGGCATCCTTAAAGGCTGCTAAAACGCCCAAAGTACTAGGTCAGCAGGCCCTGAAGCACTGCCGCTTCATGGCGTACATGCTCCGGTGCGCCTAACCACTGACGGTTTGCGCCAATGCGCTTAAACCAATAGTGCAAGCCAACGAGGTCAGTGAAGCCCATGCCGCCGTGTACCTCGGTTGAGGTTTTGGCAATGGCTTTACCCACTTCAGATAAATGTGCCTTGGTATGGCATGCGGTAGCTCTTGCTTCATCTGGCAAATCTGCCAGTGCGTGTGCTGCAAACCAAACCATTGAGCGACAGGGCTCTAAAGATGCAGCCATTTCTGCGCACATGTGTTTCACCGCTTGGAAGCTGGCAATTGGACGATTGAACTGCTCGCGCTGTTTTGCATAATCTACTGCTTGGTCAAGCATGTCTTGGGCGGCCCCAAGGGTGTCTGATGCCAGTATGACTCGGCCGATATCTAAGGTGGCCTCAAACACGCTGACATCCGTGCTAACACACGTGGCGACTACGTCTTTGTAGTTCAACTCTACCGTTTGGCGCGTTTTGTCCACCGTGGTTAAAATCGTACGGGAAAGTCCAGTGTCGCTGGCTGATACAAGATAAAGGTGTTTGTTTTGGTCTGCTACTAAATAGCTGTCTGCTAATGCATCAAAGGCGAACAGTGAGGTGCCATTCATTAGTCCGTTGTTTACTTGGATGCCTGCATTATTGCGGCGCTTAATGGCTTCTCCAAAAGCTATGCCTATGCGATGAGTGCCTGCCGCCAACTCGCTCATCAGTTCGCCATGATCGCCGCCGCTTTTGATAAGTGCAGTAGGCGCCATAACCGCGCTGCCAAGAAAAGGGCCAGGTGTAACGTTGTTACCCAAGCATTCTGCAACTATGGCGGCGTCCAGTGGGGTCATGCCAATACCGCCGTGTTCTTCTGGAATAAGTAGCGCAGCTACGCCCAGTTCGCTGAGTCCAGCCCAAATATCTGCGTCGCTGCCGCCCTCTGCGTATTTGCGCACCAGGTCTAATGAGGCGTTGTCGTTCAAAAAGCGCTTAACGTTATCCTGGAGGAGGATTTGTTCTTCTGATAATCCAAATTGCATTAAATCTCTCCTAGCGTAATTTTTCGATTTTTGGTTCACGAGGCATTTCTAAGCCGCGCTCACTGATGATATTTTTCTGAATTTGCGACGTGCCGCCGCCAATGATCAGGCCAAGAAAATACATGTACTCTCGTTGCCAACTGCCAGAATTGCGCAAGTGAGGGTTGTCTTCATAAGCCAGGCCAATTTCACCCATTACGTCAATGGCTAGACCTTCAAGCTCGTGACGTAGCTCGGTCCCTTCCAGTTTTGTGATCATGCGAGAAAGTCCCGCATCTTGACCGGGATTCAAACGCGCAGAGAGGACTCTGAGTTCGTTGAAGCGCATGGCCATGACTTGGCCTTGAACTTTCATTAAGCGATCACGATAAACCGGATTATCGATAAGGCGTTCACCGTCTGCGGTATCCGTTTTCATCAGTTCAATAAGTGCGTTTATGCGGGTTTGGGCAATATTTGCAGGGGCGAGAGTTTCGCGTTCGTGTCCCAAAATGGCGTTAGCGACCTGCCAGCCCTGGCCGCGCTCGCCAACAATTTGATGCTTAGGTACGCGCACGTCGGTATAAAAGGTTTCGTTGAAGTTAGCAGCGCCAGTCATATCTACTAGCGGGCGAATTTCAATGCCCGGTGTCTTCATGTCGAATAGTAAAAAGGAAATACCCTTATGCTTGGGTGCATCCGGTTCGGTCCTAACCAAACAAAATATCCAATCTGCAATGTGCGCAGTACTGGTCCAAATTTTTTGTCCATTCACTACCCATTCATCTCCCTCTAAAATCGCAGAGGTGGTGAGGCTAGCCAGGTCGCTGCCTGCGCCGGGTTCAGAATACCCTTGGCACCAAATCATCTCGCCGTGAATGGTAGGGCGAATGAATTGCTCTTTTTGCTCTTGGGTACCCATTTCTAGAAGTGTGGGCACAAGCATTGAAATGCCTTGACCACCTAACCCCGAGTTGACTCGGGCGCTGGAGAATTCTTCGGCAATGATTCTAGACTTAAGAATATCGGGCTCTGCGCCAAAGCCTCCAAATTCTTTAGGAATGGTGCGTGCCGTATAGCCGTTCTCGATCAATAGCTTTTGCCAATCCTTGGCGGTGTCGCCGCGCAGTTCGTTGCCTTTAGGTGCTTTTTGGCCGTTGTTGGCGAGGAAATTTTGTACCTCTGCGCGAAATTCGTCGTACTCTGAACCGAATGTGAGATCCATGAATCCTCCCCGAGATTTATGATTAGAATTTGGCGTTATCGCTGTGGCTTGCAACGCTCGAAATTTAACAAATAAGGCTACCTGCTCATAATAGCTGTTGCAACTGAGGAAAGTGTTGGCGGCCAGCTACACATCGGGGAGTTCATGGGATACGCTGGCGGCGCAGGCTTGGGCCAAGGCATTGCGGGCGCTAAATAACTAAGTGTTTAAAGAGCTAAAGGGAAGAAATCGATGTCGACAGAAAATGCATTAGCAATGTTGCATACCATGGCGCAAATGCAAGATGAGCATAATGCTTTAGTACATCCGCAATGGCGCAATCAAAGCCATCAATATTATCGAGCGGTATGGGTGGAGTGTGCAGAAATGCTCGACCACTTTGGGTGGAAGTGGTGGAAAAAACAAAGCCCAGATTTAGCTCAAGTAAAGTTAGAACTAGTGGATATTTGGCATTTTGGTCTCAGTGAAATGTTACGTGTCGGGCCAATTGATGAAGCCATTGCCGCCCAACTCAGCGCAGTTGAAGCCGCCAACACCAATGCATCCGAAGAAGTGCGTGCAGAGAATTTTCGTCTATCTATTGAGCAACTGGCAGCAACCTGCTTGGCTACTCGGTCTTTTGACTTATCGTCTTTCAAGTTGGCGATGGCTAGCTTGCCTATGGACTTGCCAGAGTTGTACGGCATGTACATTGGTAAAAATATTCTTAACCGATTCCGCCAAAACAATGGCTACAAGAGCGGTGAGTACCGCAAACTTTGGCAGGGCCGCGAAGACAACGAACACTTGGTTGAATTGTTGGGTGAGTTGTCTGACGTAGTTGAAGGTCTGTCGGACAAGTTATACGCCGGTTTGGAAGCGCGCTACACAGTCTAATGACGGCGGCCAAAGTCCCCAATATAGAGATCGATACCCTATGGGTAGAGCGTTGGCAGCCTGAGTTGATTGGGACTTTGTTGTTTGTGCTGCGCATGCATAAAGGACTCCTGCAAGTGTTGCTGATTCACAAAAAAACGGGCCATGGTCAGGGTCGAGTTAATGGCCCTGGCGGCAAGTTAGACGCGGGAGAGAGTTTGACCGCTTGCGCTACGAGAGAAGTGTTAGAAGAAGTTGGATTGCAAGTCGGGCACCCGGTGTGTCGAGCTGAGCTGCGCTTTGTAGAGTTAGAAGGGTCCCAGTGGCTTGGCTATGTCTATACCGCAGATCAATTCAGCGGCCAGCTAACAGAGACCTCAGAAGCGAAACCCTTTTGGTGTGATATTGAAAAAATCCCTTTTGCTGACATGTGGCCAGATGACCAGCTTTGGCTGCCAACTGTATTGCAGCAGCATGTAAGCCAGTTTTTTAGTCAAACGATTAGCCAAGTGAAAGACCAAAAATTTGGCATGAACCTGCCGCCGTTAGTAGGGGACTTTTTGTTTGAAAACGAGCTTTTGTTAGAACACAGCATTTATTTTGACAAAAGTTTTTCTCTCTCGTTGGATACGGCACTAGATAATATGTAGCTGTTGTAGCGAAGGGTTTTTTTAGACGCGCGCGCCAGTGATTAATGCAAAACAACGGGCACGCTCTTCACTAAATTGTTGAGCAAATTTGAATTTAAGGAAGATGACTATGCGCATTGGCATATCTATTAGTTCTAGCTACCGCGTTGAAGACCCAAGTATAGGTGCCAGATATATGATCGAACGTGCGGCTGCGGCTCGGCAAGCCGATTTAGACAGCCTTTTCATTGGTGATCATCATGTTACACCTCAGGCGTACTATCAAAATTCGCCAATGCTGGGTCGCTTGCTTGCCGAATGGAATAATAAGCCGGCGGGCGCGCTGTATCTTTTGCCGCTGTGGCATCCTGTGTTGCTGGCTGAGCAGATTGCGACTCTTGCCGCTATTATGGAAGGTCGATTTATTTTGCAGTGCGCGCTGGGCGGGGAGCGCCCGCAAAGTGAGGGCATGGGTATCGATATGAAGTATAGAGTGCCCATGTTTGAAGACAGCCTAGATATTATGCAGAGACTTTGGGCTGGCGAAACCGTCACGCATGAACGTTTTTGGAATATTAAGAATGCCAAAATTGCACCACTGCCCGCGCAAAAGATAGAGGTCTGGGTGGGTTCATCTGCGCCAGCAGCACTGAACAGAACTGCGCAGTTGGCTGAAGGTTGGCTGGCCCAGCCCGGCTTGAGTTTGCAGAGCGCAACAGATCAACTTAACCAGTATCGTCAGGCCTGTGCCGAGCATAATCGTGAGCCTACGGCCGTAGCCGTAAGACGTGACATTTTTGTCGGCGGCACTTCTCAAGAGGCAGAAGACTTTAGAAGCAACGCTGTGGCAAAAGGCTATAGAGGGTTTGCGCCAAATTCGATGTTGGTGGGCAGCGTTAACCAAGTAGTTGATGAGTTGGCTGCCTTTGCGGAAGCCGGGTTCACCGATGTCATTATTCGCAATATGTCGTCCAATCAGTCAGAAGCATTGGCTAGCATTGAGCGTATGGCACAGGTAAAAGGCACACTAGAGAGCATTGTCTAGCCAAAGCTGGTCATCCTTATTTAATCAAAACTGCTCGAGAAAATCTATTTACATCCGCTTACAACGGCAGAGAGTTCAGCTGAATGGCTATGCGTTTCGCAGGGTATTTGCGCCTGTAAGCGACGTTGTTTTAGGGCGCTGGCTAGGGGGTTTTTTGCAATGGATTCGCCCGACCATACGCTGAATATTTTTCTATAGACAAGTAACTTAACCGTAAACGAAAGATAGGTATTATCTGTTTTGGGTTGGGATGACCTTGATGAAGGGCGTAGGTGATGACGCGAAAGATGTAGAAGACGATGAGCTAGATGACAACTCGATTGAAGAAAAATCGGATTGGAAAGCCTTCGAATGGGGTGATGGCGAACATGATCTGTTTTCATGCTCCAAGAAGACTAAAAAGAATTGTCAGGTGATAGAGGACATGCGTGAACGGCTCAGAATTGAGCGCAAATTAGATGAGCCGTTAGATTAGCCTTTGTCTCGGTCGAAATTTTTATTGGCTAGACTTGCCCTGAAT
>MDSY01078029.1_pt1 | contig 14793 bp, 8 predicted proteins | sample 811131 | NCBI WGS metagenome assembly MDSY01 (sample SAMN05326643, study PRJNA326480) | marine metagenome | isolation source: seawater | place: Atlantic Ocean: South West | collected 2010 | reverse complement strand
GTTGACCTGACATCAGCGACCATTTCGAAAAGAGGCTGCGAACGCAAAGCAAAGTACGCAACCTGATCGAACGCCGTTTTTACCTGATCGTCAAGTGTTGAGGTGGTTGTATATGCCACTTGAAGTCCTTAAGTCGGACCCCATTAGCTAGCGAATTAGGCGGTTGCACCCCATAAAATGCCTTCAGATTCCATCAAAGCACGCAACTCATCTTGATTTGTTGTCGCTTTAATTCGTTCTTCGAGGTCGGGTGAAACAACAGGATCTCCACCTTCACCGGCTGCCTGAATACGTTGTTCTGCTGCTAATGCATCATTCATTACGTTTGGCTGAGGCATAGGCGAATCTTCGCTTATAAAACCTGCTGCCATAGCTTCCTGCCGGATAGCTTCAGCATCAAGTTCACCATCATAACCTTTAACGAAATATTTGACACGAGCATCATCAGGGTCGAGCCCTGCTGAACGAAACGTATCCCGACGTTGATAAGATTGGAGTTCCGCTGCCATTGAAGCTGCTTGATTTTCAGCTTCTTTAGCACGATTCTCTAAATCTCGTCGCCAATTCGGTTTTGATTCAGTTGAACTGCCAGAAATTTCACTGTTGCCAGTGGAGTCATTGTCTGTCATATGTCACTCACCTGCCTAAACGCATCCTCAGCGGTGGTACTTTGGATGGAAGTGTTGCACGGCACACCTCGAAAGGGCCGAACAGCAATTACATTTATACTTCATAAAGTTACCTAATGCAAGTTTTAAGTAGCTTCGCCCATGCCAGTTACACCAGCGGTTGAAGCCATCAGCCCAGATTTACCGCTAAAAGGAGCGGCTCGACGTTCTCGTCTTTGTTGAACAGCTTCAGCGCTTGCCGGATCAAGATTAAATGCACCACGAGTTAAAGTGCCACCACTCATGGTTTCTTCACCTAGAAGATTATTTGTTAATCCACGAAGAGGAGTTAAAGTCGAAGCGATTTCCCGCTCTTGAACATTAGCTCGACCAAGTAATTTTCCAACATCTTGTCTAACAAGATCCGCTGTTTTTGTATTTAACGCTTGATCGGCACGTACAGCTAACCCAATATCCGATAGTTCCCGTCTAGCCGCAACAATATTTTGTGTTTTTGTATCGTCAAGATAAAGAGCAGTTATATCACCATCTGACCAGTCATGTATATCTCGTAACATGCGAATTGTTTCTGGGTCTGCTAAATTTTTAGCTCGTTCTGCCGACGTAACTCTTGCCTGCCATTCAGAAGCAGAAACATCGTTAGCAATTAACTCTGTAATTGCAGCTTGATCGACAAAACCATCAGGTATACCAGATGCGTTTGCTATTTGTTGGAAAGTACTTTCAAGACCTACATATTCAGTTTCCGACAAAAAAGGTAGACCTTGCTGTAACCGTAATTGTTGTGCAGGAAAACGTTTATTATATTCTGGCTGCATACGCAATTGCGGAAGAATCATTGAAGCTGGTACATCGTCCATAATCATGTCGTAAACAAACGGCATCATTTCTCCAAGACCAAAAAAACTTAAATACTCTGCTGCCATCCCAGCAGCAGTTAAGTTTTCTTCACGTTGGCCAAATAATGCTGGGACATCAGCCAATTGCCATGTGCCTTGTCGAAAATCAAATTCGGCAGTATCACGATAAGGGTTCATCCAACCCATTGGATCTGGTGTTTGAGGATCGTAAGCAAACGCTTCATTAATATCGTCAGTAGCAGCATTTGGGTTTACAAAAAATTGATCTGCTATTCCTTCAAATTGATCACCCGGATCTACAACAGGTATACCCGGAGTTCCCCCACCAGTAGTGTCATCATCGTTACTGTCATCATTGTTAGTGACATCATCGTTAGTGTCATCATCATCTCCACCTGTGCTGCCGCCCCCGCCGCTGGGTTTATCTGGCAAAGAGAAGAAAGATTCTTGTTCTGGATATTCCGCACCTAAAGTAGCGGCATCCGCCATTCCCCAAGTATCAACAGCAGGGTTTTGAACGCCTAAACCTTCTGGATCAAGAATTTGTGGACCGATAGCATTAATAACTGCTGCTGTAAGTGGTCCTACAATACCATCCGGCGACAAACCATGCGCTTGTTGGAAACCTTTAACAGCAGATTCAGTACGGGGACCAAATTTACCATCCCACTCATCAGGCGATTGAGGAAACAATATTTGCTGTAACTGATACACAACATCGTTATCGCTACCACGTTTAAGCATTTCTTTATCAGCCATTAGGGTGTCGCTCCCATTCCTGCGCCCATGTAATTAAGAAGTTGACCCATTTCAGCTAACGCATAACCACTTTGTTGGTACTCACCACTACGTTTAATAGCCAATTTAAATTCTTGAACTGACAAAGGGCGATCTTGTTTAGCTGTTACATTTTGTGGTCTACCAAACGGATCTAAAGGTAGATACTCACCCGGCGTTCCCGGATCTCCCATTTGAATTTGATCCATACTATTCCCACCACGTTGTCTGTAATAAAACAAGTCAGTTAAATCACCAGTTAAAGCAGCTTGTCCCATTGAATAATCACGACCGTTCCATTCTGCCGGACGGCCAAGCATTCTTTGGACTATCGGGTCGTACTGGTTCAAAAACTCTATTGTGCTGCCACCTGCATCATAAAAGTCAGCTAAATATGGGTAAAGTAAACGAGCTTTTTCACGGAAAACTTGACTAATGTTTTGTACTGGAACTTCGCCAGTAAAAATACGTTTCGCTAATGCACGTTCTTCCGTAGGTGTCATTGAAATCAGATAACTATTTGCAGATGACCGCATAGCTGATTTAATGTTTGCGATATTCCCAGCGGGTGATGTCGCTGTTGAAAAGAAAACATCGCCTTGGCTACTTTTTCACCATCAACTACTTCACCGCTAAAGAATCTAATGAATTTGTTTTCATCCCAATCATGGAAATATCCAAGTTTTGCTGCTTCCCATATAGCTTGTTCTGGAGCTTCAAAACCTTCTCTTTCCATAAGATCTAAAAGCGTGTCATAGAAAGGCTGTACTTTTCCTTTCCGAGCGCCAGTCCATGCATCTGGGTCTGCTCCCATCCCCTGTGAATACCATTCAGCAACTCGTGTCCGAACAGTTGAAGGTGTGTTTTGGTACCAAGCTGTGCGTGGAAGCCAAGTATCAATCCATTGAGCGATTATTTCAGGAGGTTCATCGCCATTAAGCGACGATTCCATAAAACTAATAAAATCGTATTCTTGCCCAGTTCTAGGATCAAATACTTTTGCGTCAGCACGGCCACGTAAAAAGCCAAGAGCCCCAGCTATTTCACCGGGAGCATTTACAAGTTGTCCTGTAGGGTTAAAAGTAGCAAAATCACCAGCAGCCCAAGGATCGAAACCTTCTGGATTGCCACCTTCAAATTGTTCTGTTGTTACAGTTTCTTCGTCGCCAGTTTCTTGGAAAGAAACTTCTTCTCCCGTTACAAAAGGATCTCCGCTCACAATTTCGCCAAGATCATTCCAAATAACAGGACCGCCACCAGAAACAAACGAAGCAGGCTCTCCGGCTATCGATTCATAATCCGGGTAAGAATATTCTCCCGGTTCAAATTGTCCAGAAATATTAGGATCGACTGGAATCCCCGGCTTTAAACGCCAAAACCCATTAGCGTCTTGCTCTGCTACTTCTTGTGTCTTTGGACCGGCGATTCCATCGACATCGAGCCCTGCCATTAACTGCACAAGCCCAATGTTTGCTTTATCTTTACCAACTATAAGTGGATCAGTCCACGTTTTTTTTCGTAACGTATCCCAACGAGTTTCGTTTCTATTCCAAGTATCAGGCAAAACTGAATTAGCTACATCAAAAGCTCTAGTTGTTCTAGCTTCCCAATTCGCGCTCTTATAAGCAGCCCAATGGTTAAAAACTCCACCTCTGCCGGTTCGTTGCTTCCGAACAGCACCGTTTTTAGTTTTTAAAAACCCAGAAAGCGCTACTGCTAACGCTTTCATATTCCCTTCTAATGAATTAAACGCTTGACCTTTGGATTCGTAACCCGGTCGTTCCCAAATTACATCACCTATGGAACCACCTTTTGCTGTCGGATCTCTATTTATTTGGAATATGCCCCACGAATCTTCAACTCCGAGATTCTTGTTTCTTCCGTTTAAAGCAATCTCCCCACTTTGCCAAGGGTGCCCATTTTCGCCATAAGCGATAGCTAAAAGGTCAGTTAGATCTGTCCCTCTGACTCCAATATTGTAAAGAGCTATAGCTACGTCTTTTTCAGGGACTGTGGAAGCCGCACTCCAATTTTCATTTTCGTCAACAAACTTAGCCATAATCAGCCTCTCGCCAAATATGCTGTCAAAACTCTATTAAGCACATTTCCTTGATGAAATTTTAACTCTTCTTCGCTAGCACCCGCACGTAAACCTGATTGGACACCTGCTGAAAGTTCGCCAAACTTAACTCCACCCGGTTTCAAATTTGAAGGGCTTTCATTAATTTCAGTTGCAAGGTTTAAACCCATACGAATAAGACTTGGGTCTGCTGCTCTACCAAGATTGCGCCACGACCAATCATTCACTGTTTCTGTGATTGATTCAGTTGGGACTGAAGCAAGATATCCAGCAGTTATTCGAGCTTGACGAATAAACGATTCAAAATCGTCTATTTGAGCTTCTTCAGTATCGAACATCCCACCGGGACGACCCAACATAGGAATAAATTTGCCTCGGGCTTCGCCTTCAATACCTGTTTCTTCTAAGTTCGTTGGGTCAGAAACACCAAAAACATCTTCTAATTCTGCACCATAATCTGCTGCTGCTTTTGTTAAAGCAAGTCTTACAGCATCATCAGTAAACACTTGGTCAGGGTCAAGCAACCATTGCACTCCTTGTGCAGATTGGTCATCCATGAATCCTAAAGCCAAAAGACTCGTAGCAAATTCTCGTTTTTGTTCTGGTTGTAACGCTTCATAATATGCAAGAGCGTCATCTATACCGAAAACAAATTCGCCTTCTTCAATTTGGACTTCTGCTTCAGGCCCCCATGCTTCTAAACCTTGTGGGGTATCTTCACCCGGAGCTAGTAATTGGTAATCTAGACGCTCCATTTCTCCAACAGCGTCTTGTGCGTAACCCATTGACTGTGCTCTTTGAGCAGAAATAGGAACCATTATTGATGCATAACGAGCATTCATGGCACCAAGAGCACGACCTGCTGAACTGTCAAAAGGCGGTGTGAGAAGGTCATTAACTCGTTGATCGTCCCAATCAGGGTTTGCTTTTTTGATTTGTTCAGCAGTTAAAGTTTTATAGCTGGGGGTTTCGGCAAATAAGCCTCGTTCTGTCAAACTAAGATTGCCGTAGAAAAGCGGCATTTTTTGTCCTAAGACATTTCCCATATCGTAAAGATCGATAATCATGTCAAAATCACCGGGAAAAGCCAGTTCTTCTGTCATCTCTAATTTTTGATCTTCAGTTAAGCGTTCAAAACCTTCTAATTGTTTTTTTATTTCTGCTATTTCTTGACGAGCAAGTTTTGTTTCTTCATCATCTCCCATTTTGGCAGCGCCAAATGCAAAAACATTTATAGGGAATGGAGCACCCATTAAAATATCAGCGGTCGGATTCCATCGGAATTCTGTAGGATCAACATTCGACCTGTAAGGCATAATGCCTTGTGTCACATGCACATAATCCAAAATTTCTGGATCATTAGATGCTTGAATCATTAAGTCTGCTAATTCAGAAGTACTGCCGCCCATAGACAGAGCGTCAAAAAGCGCCCGAGATACTGGGTCAACGGAAACAGGTGTTTCATATGATTCTGGATCGGTAACGCCTCTATAAGAAAGAGCTTTAGTTCGTTGCCGTGCTGCAGAATTTTCGTTTTCTTCTTCATCAGCCATTATGCTAACTCGACTTTATTTTGATTCATCATAGGAAAATTCCAAGGAAAATTAGTAGGTACAACTGATTCAATTTTGCTGAAGTAACGATCGTAAATATCTACGAAGTCAGGTCGCAAACGCAATTCTATTACCCCTTCATGCCAAGCACGTTTAAGGTCTGCATTACCTTCATAGCTGAGTTTCAAAAACTCTAAATCTCCGCTATCTTCCGCTCTTCCTTTCATAGAAGATGCAACAGAGTCATGCAAATCAACGAACCGTTGAATAAACGGCCATTCTGGTCTGTAATCAAACGTTGGGTCAGAGATTACTGCTCTAAACCCTTGCAATATGCGTGCTGCTGTATACGGATTATTTGGTTCTAAATATTCTCGATACCAAGCAGGGTTTTCTCTGCCGTTAGCTACCGCAGCCGCTCGTCTAAATTGTAAAAGTTCTGGATGAGCTTGTATGTCACCTGATTCACCTAACCGTATTTTTGCATTTAGCTCATCAGTAACGTGGTCCATAACTTCATTCCATGTTTTCCAACCACGAGTCTGTTGAGCGCCTTCATAAATATCTCTAGGCGTTAAATTAATCCGGCGTCCTTCTTCTAGCTCTTTCATTTGTGTCGCTTTACTAAAGTTAAAACGAACATCGGCTGCGCCAACTCGACCGATAACAAAACCACCGATTTCAGGCCAAGCATCAGCAATTTCTTTATGTCGTAAATATCCTCGTTGGCCTTCTAAGGTCGCTGTTGCTACTCTTGCAGCCGCAGTTTGTCGTCCGGTAACAACCCACAAATCTGCATGGTTATGTAACAGCCATGTATCCGCTGCATCCACACCATTTTCTTTAAGAACTTCGTGATACTGGTCAATAATTTGCCAATGCGGTGATTGCATCCTGAATGAGAAAGGAAGATTCAAAGCACCAAAAGCACGGATCATCAAAACTTGATTTGTCCGACGTGCTACTTCATCTTCAAAAATGCCCCAATCAGATTCATTATCAACAGTATCGCCACCTGCTTCGTATTCAGCAGCAAGATCCATTGTGATACGCAACATTGTTTTTGCACGTTCAGGAGTGTCTAATCCAAGACCTCCAGTGTAAGAACCTGCTACGGCTCGTTGCCAAGGAGAAGTAGAAGCTGAAATAAATCGTGAAAGTGAACGTTGCCCTTCGTAAACACCAAAAGGCAATATCCAATCAACTGCATCTTCAAGCTCTGGATTAGCTATTACTGCTTCAGAAACCGGATAACTAATAAGGGGACCAACACCCGGAAGGCCACCGATCATTGAGGCAGATTTAACATTTAAATTAACAGCGGTGTCTGCAAGAATTGATGCTTTACCAAATAATTTTACGTTTGCACCATGTTGCCATTCATACTTTAAAATATTTGGCAATCTAAATATAGATAACTTTGTGCCTTCATCATCTTCTGCATCTAACAAACGCCAGTTGCGAACAACTTGGGCAATCATTAAAGGATTATCAACTGCTATACCGCTCCAACGGGTAACAACTTCTTGCCATGCACCAACGAACGGCATCATGTTTGAAGCTATTTCTTCGAACCTGCCCCGCTCTGCAAGATCGTATAAAAGATCTTTGGTTTCTTGCATAGCAACTACTCGGGCTCGATTTTCAATTTGTTTTACTGTTGCACCTGTCAATCTAAAATTATTAGGAGCATCTTCAAGGCCACCAAGTTGACGTGCTACTTCACGTTGGTAAACAGCATTAAATACGGTGCTTCTAGTTAAAGCGTCCGTTGGCATTGTGCCAATATTTTCAAATGCGTTATCGAGCCAACCCATAACACGCACTTGCAATACTTTTTTATCAACAATGTCTTGGAAAGATGCGTCAGCTACTACTTTTCCAAAATCATTTGTATTTGCTGCTTGACGAACTTCCTCTACGTTTCCGTTAAACCGTCTTTCTATAACAGGAACAACATCCCGCACCCATTCGATTTGTCCACCCGTCGCTGCTTTTTTACGCAAGTGAGCAAACTCGGGAAGATCAGGTATATACCCATTCATTTCAACACGAATTTTTTCAATGTGATTTCGTAGGGCTATTGGATCAGCAAGATCAAACCCGAAAGCATCTCTTACAATGCTTCCATCTGTCTGCATAAACCGAAATATTTCTTCGTCGGTTTTGCCTTCCCAAAAGAGCCGCATGAATTTTTGGAACGGTCCATCTGCGTCGCCTTTAGGTAACCATTGCCTATTAACTGTGTCGTTATAAGCGTTAGCGAACACTGGACGTTGCTGACTATCAAGAACATCGTATTGTTCACGGGATCTTTGACGGTTTGTACGACGCTGAACAACAGATGTTCCATCCCAAATTTGTCGCATAGAGTTATCTGAAGAAATTGCGTTTTTATAAATTGATACATCTGTTGGCGTATTGCCAAACGCATTCTCTACTGAATACCCGCCAAGATAGAAATTGTTGTAACCGCTTTCTGCTGCGAGTAACCCAACTTTGTCAAAATTGTCGTACAGATCTTTGTTAGACGCTTCAAGTTTGTCTAACAACATTTGGTCATGCACAGTAATATTTTCAGCTTGGGTTTCTAAAAGCCGAGTGGCTGTTCGTAACTCTTCTGCTTCTTGCGTTAAACGTGCTGCTCCTTCTATATCTTCTGGATCTAATTCAGCAACTTGTTTACGAATATTTTCTATTTCTGCACGAAGATCGCCATGTGCTACTTGGCGTAACGCAAACATTTGATTTGCATTAACTTCCGATCGAGCGACACGCTTTAAAGTATTTCTTGCTTGCAAATAATAAAGACCTGCAAAAGACATAGCCCCAACAGGCCCAGCCAGTAATAATCCAAGCCCTGTTGTCATAGCTGTTCGTTTAAAGATTCGTTTCGCACCGTATTCACGAGCGATAACTTGCTCAACAAGTTCTTGCGTACTACGTGTAGTATCACCTGCTGCTTCAGCTTTATTCCAAGATTGAAGAATTTCGTTGTAATCGTCAGGAGCTAATTCCCAAGGGCCTTCTTCCCACTCTTTCCAGCGTTTAGGAAGAAACTCTGCAGGTTGCATAGTTGCAGAAATTGGGCCTAACCCTGCTACTTCATCAGCACGTTGTCCAGCCATAAGCTCTGACAACATTTCTTTCATAATCGGATCGCCAACATCTATTCCATGTTTACGGAACCATGCGACCCGAAGGTCATTCATGCCTGACGCTAAACCTTGAATGGTTGCTTGGGCTCCAATAGTTGCGGCTGAACGTGCAGCTTCATCAATAATTACTCGCAAGGGCCATGCTGGTCGTAACAGAACTGATCGTGACCAAATCCCTGTAAACGTTGTAGCTACTTTTGAAGCTGTCCCCAAAACTGCACGAGCACCAGTTTTAGCTGCCACACCAACATTTTGTATGTTTTCTTCAAATGCATTTCGTGGAAGTCGTCCGGGTGTATCCCCAAAAGCCTGTTGGTAAAGATCATATCTAGGCACTAATGACGCTTCTCTTAACTGAGCCGGAGTCATTGGCAAATAACGACGATCGATTACGCCTTCGCTTGCATGGTCAACAATTGTGTAATCTGAGTTTGAATAACGCTTATCTACTCGCCCTTTTTCCCGCAAAGTATCTTGCGCTTTACCCCATTGACGCTGCAAAATACTTGTCATTTCCCGCATGTCAGACGTAATTGTAGTTTTGCCATGGAAAAGAGTTACTAAGCCACTATTTAAATCGTGAACTGTTTTGTCAAAAAACTCTCGCTTTTCCCGTTGGGTTTTTAAATCAGCGAAATTTCCTAAAACTCCATCAACATCTTTACCTACATGGGTTACAAGATCTGTACCCTCGAAGACAACATTTTGTGCATCTCGGAGCATCCGTTCAAAAGTAATAACTTGCTGTGCCGGATCATCCCAATTCATTAACTGGTGAGGGACTTTTTCAACAATCGCTCGGACAACCATGTTGTTTCCAACTGCTTGTCCGAATCGTGATTGAGAAATAAAAGTTTTTGCAGCTATACCACTTTGGGAAAGTTCCCCGATTTGTGGAAGAGGGTCTAAAATATTAATTTGGTTTTCAATTAAAATTTGATTAGCCGCAGCGGTAACAAGGTCACCATCTGCATTCATAACTTCCTCAAAGTTATCTAACCCACGATGACCAGTATCATTTGATACCCGTCGTGCAAGAGTACGAAGCCGTTCTTCTTTCATAATAAGAGCAGCCGCAAATGGCATATTCGCATATTCGTTTATAAAAAGCTCTTGTTCTATTTCTCTTTGACGCTGTTTTAAACGCTGTTCTACAAGAAGTTTGTTTTCGACTACATCGTCAGCGGTAAGAGTCCCATCAGGTCCAAGTGGTTTTGGTCTTGATGTATCCATAACCATTTCTGGATCAAGACGTTCACCCATTAACTCCGGGTACTCATCAAAAAGACTGGCGGTATCGTCACCTAATCCAAACGCTATCCGTTCTTCAAGTTGATCTAAATGTTTTAACTCATCCCCAATTTCTAAAAGTTCTGCGTAAAGACCACCTTCTAAAGTTGATCTAACCCAATCTGTAGCGATCTGCCGCATATCATCTAAGGCTTTGACATCTCCAAGTTGTATACGGATCAAATAATCAAAGGCTTGATCCATCCTGTTTACATCAAGACCGCCAGATAAAACTGCATATGATTTTGCTTGTTCTAACGTAAAGTTTTTAAAACCACGTCCTAACTGGCCTTTACGTGCAGCTTTCCAAATTCGTACAGCTAATTTATTGATTGAGGCTTCATCACCTTTTGTGTAACCCGCTCCTTGACGGAACTGGTCACTTAAATCATCAACTTCGGCGCTGAGATCATTGATGCCTTGTTTAAAATTTCTATAACCGGTGGTATCAAGAACCGCTTCATAGTTTCCTTCGGCTACAAGCGCTTTCATTTTTTGAACGTTCGCAGCTTTTGCCCCTCTAACGGCCATGCCTGCAATATTGGAAGGATCTAAATACCATTGCATCGCCGCATCAGCAATACCAGACATGATTTTGTATTGAGCCGTACCTTCGACTCGTTCAACTTCAGTCGGATCTAAAATGTTTGTTCTGTTCACCATTAACGCTAAGGCTTGTCCAGAACTTCTCCCCCCACCTTCACCTTCTGGCAACCAATCAGCAAATTCGTCACCGACTATTTGCCCATATTGTGCAACACCAAGAATTTCATTAACTTGCTGCCAAACTCGTGGGTCAAGATAGTTCAGAACAAAACCATCCATAATCCCAGCATTAGCTAAAGTAATAGCTACTGCAACTGGACGATCTACCCCGTATTCGTAAACTGTGTCTATAGCGTCAAATGCAGCGTTAAATATAGGACGGCCACCTGTCCGTAAAGCTCCCGGTCCAGCCATCCACCAAGGATCTGTTTCTGAGTCATATTCAGGTAACCCGCCAATTATTTGGCCGCCTACACCTTCAGGCCCAAAAAGACTTTGTAAAACGCCACCTTCACCTAAAACATTGTCGTTCCATGAACCCCAAACTGTTCCGGCGATACCATCGTATTCATCTTCATCGTCGTAAACACCTTTGACAATATCAGTGAAAAGTTCAACGCCTGAAGCCGTCGCTTGGAACGCTGCGTTAGCTATACCTGAAGCTCGACTAGGTATCCCCATGTCTGCCGGTTTCTGATGCAACTGATTCTGGAGGCATCTGTAAAGAAATTCTTTCCATCTGACGTATCGCTCGACGAGTAGCTGGCGAAGAATAATCAGACGACGCTAAAGGTAAAAGAACAGGAAGTACTTGTAAAAAATTTCGTGCTCTATCTACAGTGACACCAGAAGCGGGAGGTTGCTGCATGGCAGGTTCAGTTATTGATTCTTCTGGACGCATTGTTGGGCCAAAAGCTGGTGGTGTATCGCTAGGAGAAACTGATGGTGCCCTACCTAAAGGAGAAACATCTGATGGTAAAGGCATTGTTTCTTGTGATTCTAATTGTTCTTTAGCCGCACCATATTCTTGGCCCGATGCAGCCTGTGGAGTTTGTTTACGTGCTCTAACCATTACAGCGCACCAATAAGTTCATCAAGTGATGGGGCCATTCCTTCATCCCCCGGTAAAGGTTGGGCGGGCATAGATTCAGCCCCCATTCCGGGGAGTGCTAATCCGGGTTGAGCTTCTGGAGCCAATGGGTCTACCATTTCAGCTTGACGTTCTTGTGCTTCTTTTTGAACTTTTTCTACAGCCCCAGCAAGTTCCATCTGATCGTTAGTCACAAGATCCATAATTCTTGCAAGATCCGCTGGAGGGATAATCCCTTCTGCAGCTTGTTGCTGTACAGAAGAAAGAAGTGCTTGTTCTAGCTGTTCTCCGATCACTGTATCGTGTTCAAATTCAGGATCATCGACAAGCGGATCAATTGCCATAAATGAATGTTTCGACATTGTGCCCATACCGACTCGTTGTCCTCCCCCTATGACAAGATTGTTGATGTCAGCGCCGGGATGTGAATATGAAACAACATTGTCTGATGAATCAAAGTTTTCATTTGCCCGATAATCAACTCGACCTTTAACATTTTTAGTTGAAACATAGAAACTGCGTGGCCGGTTACCTGCGTAAGCCTTAGCCATATCAATAGCTATTTTGTTTTCTTCTTGTAGAGAACGAGCCATAATTCTTTGTGCTTCTTGAACTGTGAAATCAACTACGGCTGATAGCACAGCGTCCCCCCGGCGACCGGTCCGAATATTTGATGTTGATTCTCCACCAAATTCTTGTGGAATGCCAGCGGTAAGACGCTGGGCACGTTCAAGTCTGTCAATAGCAGGGTTAGTCATATAGCCGGGTTGGGTTTGGATATCTCGCAAATCCCCTCCTCTTACGACACCGACTTCACCAGTTAAGCCGTCTGCAGGATTAACTATTTGTGGTGTTTCTCCTTGCCGTCCCACTAACCATGTGTCAGGGAACACGCCTTTTTGGACAGCAATTACTTCTAAGGCCATCAAACGGGCTTGCATTTGGTACATACCAAGAATTCCGTCGAATTGACCTTGTGCATTATCAAGACTTATACGTTCAGCACAAACAACAGGTGTTTGACCCATCGGATTTATTGCCCGTTCAAGCTCTACGACAATGCCTTTGTTGTCTTCATCAGGCTGGGAGAACATTGTTGTCGGTATCGGGGCTCTACTCCCAATTAAAACTTGTTCTTCTCCGTCAATATATTCAATTAAATCAATTTTTTGGTCTGCGCCTGATTTTCCTTCAGCGGCAAATCGGTGGGCAGCTTCTGGGTATTGTTTTTTTAGCCACGAAAGAGGTCTTTCATACGCAAAAATAACATCTCGTGGCCGTAAATCATCCACACCAAGCATTTGTGCTGGGAATGTTGTTAGCGGATCACGTAAATGCCATTCTGGGGCACCCATTTTGGGATTAAATCTAAGTTGGGCACAAGTTGTTGCATACCCAATAAGGTGGCGTGCTCGTTTTGCCAGTTGTAAATCCATCCGGCTGTTTTCCCACCATCCGAAAAGAGCCCTTCTGCGGATACTCGCATTTTCTCTTGCACGTTTTGTCCGTGTATCCGTAGGAGGACAAAAAATGTCAGGGCTTGTTGACGCTATTCGCATAGCAGTTTGGTCTAACCCTTGTGCAAGTAAGTTCGCTACTGCTGATTGTTCGTCTGAATTTAATTCTGGTAGCGGGACGATAACATCCCCGTTATAATAATCTCGTAGCTCACGCATTCGGGCTTTTGCGCTGTCATTGGCGCGAGATCGTGCCGTGTATATTGCCATGATCTCATCAATTGATTTCACTTTTACCTCGCCGCTGATTGCGTCAATTCAGAAACCCACGATGGACGCCACTGTTTGTCGTTTACTATAGTCGGAATATAAAGTTTCTCTAAATTATGTTCCAGAAACCATTGTGCCATAACACAGTCATCTGTACGTGAACCCGTACCCTCAGCATTCCAACGAGTTACTTCATTGACCAAAAGTAACGAATGAGGTCTTGCTTCAGTGTTCTGTTTACCGGGCAAACGCACTCGGCCAACACGCCATAACGGAGCGAGCATCTGCACTCCGTACTTCGGATCGCCTTTGTTTTTAGAATGCGTGTAATGAGGGATAAGTTGGACATTTCGTAAAGCCGCCCAACGTCGGAAATGGTCGTATTGGAGTATGAACTTTTGTGCAGCATTGGCTTCGATCACCCAATGAGTAATTGGATGACCTATCTCATTGCTAATTTGCCACCATTCTTCGGCAACGCCAGTGAATGTTTGCTGTTCATGGTTCCAATCCAAAAAGGACGGTGCATCCATTTTACGTCGATATGACTCTAAAAGGTAACGAAACTCTGTTTCAGGGTTGTATGCCCAACATTGAATAGCCCAATAATTAGCCGGAGAGGGATCTGCGGTAGCGATAACGAACATTTCGCCGCCGACATTGTTCGGTAATTCCCAAATATCTCGATCATTATCCCAACATCCGGGATGATGAACACCATCTTTCCCCTCTCCTCCGGTTACCCAAAGAGGATCTACCAGCACATTCGCAGGGTTTACATCCGACTGCTGATAAAGAATCTCGAATCTATCTGGCGTTTGTGCTTTGATATGCCGTAATCGTCGCCACGGTAACCGCCTTGGGTATAGAAGACATCCATCCGGCCACGGTTCTGCGTGCGGTTTATGTGTTTCTGGATCGCCTGAACAAAGTTCTTCATAATGTGCTTGGTATTTAAGATGGTTGTATTTACGCCAGTCATCGGGTGCGTCTTCTGGATCGAACTCTTCGAGTTCGTAGTCGTCCGGGGGCGCAACTTTATCAAGTGCGTATCGGTAAATATCGTCAGCGGACATTCGCTGT
>MDSY01090100.1_pt1 | contig 14799 bp, 10 predicted proteins | sample 811131 | NCBI WGS metagenome assembly MDSY01 (sample SAMN05326643, study PRJNA326480) | marine metagenome | isolation source: seawater | place: Atlantic Ocean: South West | collected 2010 | reverse complement strand
CCCTGCACGGCGAGACCGGCAGGCTTATTGAGGGCGATCATGTCGTCGTCTTCGTAGAGCGTGATCTCGCGCAGGAAATCGCGATCTTCTTTCGACAGTTTGGTGGCCTTGTCCGGGGGAGGCTTGGTCGCATCGCCGCTGAGAATCGGCAGGCGCACCTGCATGCCGGCAGACAGGCGCGTGTTGGACTTCGCCCGCGCGCCATCAACACGGATCTGTCCGGTACGGAGCATCTTCTCCACCTGGCCTTGAGTCAGCTGCACCCGGCGCTTGATCCAGCGATCCAGCCGCGTGCCCTCTTCCTTGGAGGTTACGGTTTCGGTGACGATCTGGCCGCTCATGCGAACGCTTTCCGGGCCAGCCACAGGCCAAAAAACAATGCCATCAAGCCCAGAACGACCGACAGGGCGGCGTAAGCCGCTGCTCTCGTCATGTCTCCGGCGCGAACAAAGTTCGCCACTTCAAGCGAGAAGGCTGAGAATGTCGTGAAACCGCCAAGCAGCCCCGTTGCCAGAAACAAGCGCAGTTCCTGTGGTCCGCCTTGCCCGCGAAAGGCCAGCCAGCTGATCAGGAACCCCATGAGAAAGCTGCCCACAATATTCACCGCAAAGGTGCCATAGGGCCAGTGATCGGGCATGTGGCGCACCACGACCTGGCCCACCCCATGGCGCATGGCCGCGCCAAGGGCGCCACCTGCTGCAACTGCAAGATATCCGTTCATGCCCCGCCTTCTAGCCCTAACTGTCGCCTGGCGCCAGCGACATGCCCAGCCCTCTTGCGCTGGCGCGGAAACGAGCTCTAATACCCCTCGGTACGCGGGTGTAGCTCAATGGTAGAGCAGCAGCTTCCCAAGCTGACGACGAGGGTTCGATTCCCTTCACCCGCTCCAATAAAAACAAGGCACTAACCGGTTTCCACCCACCTAGGTCACCCAATCGGTTTACAGAGCGGTTTACAAATTTCTTGTCGCTACTGAGACATCAAGGAACGAAGAAGCCCTCCGGGATCGGCGTGGTGGGGTTTGGATGCATATAATATTGAGCTTCGATCTGATTGCTCAAAGTAGCGAAGTTAACCAGAGCAATCCCACCAAACTCCCTATTGTCTGCGACCAACCACTCCTCTTCAAAATACTGCCTGTGGTTTTCGGGATCGCCCAACACGTCATCTCCGCAAAAAACGACCATAAAGGGAGCACCAGCAACGGCTTGCCTTTTGCTTCTTCGACGCTTCTGATTCCATTCACTTCGATAATTCACTGGTGGCCCCGTTACAGATACACTCCTTCCACCCCTCATGAGGGTCAAATCTGGTCGTCGGGCTCCCGTCTCAACACTCACTTTTACACCAGTCATGGTGACATCTAAGAAGTCATCCTCACCACCAATGATCGGCGGGCGGCGAAGTAGCCTCAGCTCAAAAGCACCATCCTCAGATATACCATATTCCGTATACTGTAATCCCAGATTGTATACTTCAGAAACAAATCCGTCTTCCTGGAGCAGCTCAGTCAGTGATCCGTAACCGTAGTCCGAAAATAGTTCGACATTAATTTGATCACAGGTTTGCACTCTCGCATACAGCTGCTCCACCAATTCTGACTTTCGATCCAATTCATAGTATTTCTCTGACCGGATCCGCTTACACTCAACGTACACAGTCTCATCTTGTTTGGAGATCTTTAAATCGGGATCGCCATTTGCGTCCTGCATCTTCGGTTCGAGCTCAATGTCGCAACCGGATGCGGCAAAATAATTGGCGCAGCGCGCTGAAAACAAATGGTCATCGAAGTTGCTTTTGGAGAACCTCGAAATAAACCGATCGAAGCCGGCACAATCCCTAATGCCGCGTAAAATGCCAGCAACATATAACATGCGGTCGATGTGCCCCCTCTTCACATGGAGATGAAAAAATCTCGTGTAGCGATTTCCGAACACATCGAACAAGAATTGCATCTCGTCGCGGATCTGCTCGAAAGTCAGCGCCCGCTCCTCTAGAAAATTGGTAGGTGCCGAAATACTGAATCGCACCCCTTTTTCTTTTCGTACTTCCTTATTGGCCGTCATCCCCGCACTCCTAGCGGCGAAGCGCCAAAGCTAAGACCTCGACGCATAAACTCTCGAACGCAAAGTTTACCCTAAACGGTTTACAGACCGAAGGGGAATCCCAATAAAAACAAGACTCTAGAAGGCTTACAGTTTACAGCTAGCGGCTTGTTTTCATTGGAAGTTCTAGAATTTCCCAAGCTGACGACGAGGGTTCGATTCCCTTCACCCGCTCCAACTTTTCCCCGACATTTCGAAATAACCCATTGAAAACATATCACTATTGTTTTCTCGACGAGAGTTCGATTCTCAAATGGGCGATTTTTGGGCTACTTTTTTGATACAAACTGGGCTACAATTTTGGCATGGCTCAGTCCACGGACGTCGACAAATTCCTCAAGCAGCGCAGCGGTCGGTACTATTATTACCGCCGCGTCCCCACCCGTTTGCGCCCCTTCTATCCGAGTGAATTCATCCGCATCGCGCTCGGCACATCGTCACTTGAAGTCGCCCGGGCGAGACGCGACGAACTCGTCGATGCGGACGAGAGCTACTGGGGAAAACTGCGCCTGTCGCTAGACCTCGAACGCATGGGCGAACCCATGGACATGGAGCATGCGCGGAAGCGATACGAGGTCGCCAAGGCCCGGGCGCTCGCGGCCGGCTTCCGGTTCCGGGCGATGGATGAACTGGCTGCGCCCGGCATGATCGACGAGGTCGTCAGCCGGCTCCAGGCGATCGAACGCCGCGCGCCTTCGAACGGCGCCCTGAACGAAGAAGACGTTGCCGCGATGCTTGGCGCAGTCGAGGAGCCAAAGGTCTCCGTCAGCGAGGCGATGGAGATCTACCAGACCAAGATTGCGCCGCCCCTTCTCGTCAAGAAATCCCCACAACAGAGGCGCCGCTGGAAAGCCACCAAGGATCTTTCGCTAAAATACTTTGTCGACGTGATAGGCGACCTCGCCATGGTCGACATCACCCGGGAGCACGGTCAGAAATATTACGACTTCTGGAACAGCGAAGTGTCTCCGGCTGATCCCGCGGCTAAGCCCAAGCAACCCAAGACGGCCGACCGGCACTTCGGAGACATCCGCAGGCTCTATACGGATTACTTCAAATATGTGGGCGACGAGACGCGTCTGAACCCGTTCAGGAACCTCACCTTCAAGGATCGGCGCAACCGCGGCACGCGGAAATATCCGCCCTTTCCGGATAAATGGGTGCGCGAAAAAATACTCGTCCCCGGCTGGTATGAACGCCTGACCGACGAGATGTTTCTTGCGCCGCTCATGATCATCGAAACCGGATGCCGGCCAGGAGAGATTATCAATCTGCGTCCTGAAGACATCGTCCTCGATGCGAAGATCCCGCATCTCGTCATTCCCGACCGTGAAGATCGGGAAGTCAAAACCGAAACCTCTGTGCGACGTATTCCGCTTGTCGGCATCTCACTGGAGGCGGCGAAACGGGCGCCGAACGGCTTCCCGAAATACCACGACAAGACGAACGCGTTTTCGGCCGCCGCCAATGCCGCCTACAGGCGCTTAGGTCTCTTCCCTACCGACCGCCATGTCATCTACTCATTCCGGCATTCCTTCGAAGACAGGATGAAAGAGGGCCATGTCGACTACGAGCTTCGCATGCTTCTCATGGGACACAAGAATGACCGGCCGGAATACGGAACCGGCGGTTCGCTCGAATATCAACGCAAGGAACTTCTCAAAATCGCGCACCGCGTTCCGAAAAACTTCTTCCGCGCTTTCGACGCCGCGCGCGCGGCGTAAGCGCGGCGTGATCCGACAGGATTGCGTGGATGGACGCGGCTTCCTGTTCGCGTCTTTGAATTTCGTCATCAAGCAGTTTGTAGATGGGCAGGTAGGCCGTACCGAAGGTCGCTACGATTTCGGCGGCCAAGTTCCGTGCGTGAGCCAGCATATCATCGGATACGGACATACTCCAATTGTCGTGTTGAACGTTTAGAAGACATAGTTTGACGGGAAGCCATTTTCGGCAACACACAACAAAGGTATGCAACCTTCCAAACACGACCAGAGTGGGCTTGAAGTCAGACTGGCAAGTCTGATCTCTAGGTGCGTTCGAAGAGGTTGAGGAAACGCCCAACCGAACAGGCGCCTCGCTTCCATCTGTCCGCAAGGATGCCTGGCGATCCGGGTGGAGCGCCGGCTCAACGCAAGGACCATTCTCGAAGTGCTCGCCGACCTCTTTCTGTCGCATGGTCCGCCAGGGCATATTTGTTCTGACAACGGGCTCGAATTTGTCGAGAAGGCATTGCGCGGATGGTTGGAGAGGCTCGGCGTCAAGACGCTCTACATCGAACCGGGAAGCCCATGGGAGAACGGCTATTGCGAGAGCTTCAATTCAAAACTCCGAGACGAACTGCTTGCGCGGGAAATCTTCTACACGATGAAAGAAGCCAAAACCCGATCGAATGTTGGCGACAGCACTTCAACACGTTCCGTCCCCACTCATCGCTCGGCTACAGACCGCCAGCGCCAAAAGCGATCTTGCCAAGACAGTTCATGCCGCCTTACGCTCAGGGCGCAGCGGCATGAACGCCGCACAGCAATACGCCGAGTCTAACAAATGGCTCGGAGCACCTCGATGGGGCAGGCCATATGCTGAAGCTTTCGAGCATGAAGAAGCAGAAAGGGCAAAGGGGTTTGACGGGTAGCGGCGATAACAGTGGTACGCTTTTCGATATGGAGGAGCCCGCTCCTGAGATTGATATCAGGTTTGACCGCAGGCTGGCGGTATTTGGATCGCAGTATGGGGCTAGCATTGAAGCAATTGCAGAACCAGCGACTACGCGGCGGCTTAGGATAAGACCGTTTTCACAGCGACACCTCGTCGGCGTCGTTGGCGTAGATCAGGACGGACACGAAATCCTGTTTCTTCCGCGTAAGACAACTTCATCCGTTCCGTTTGAAAAAGTGTACGTGTGCCCCTCAGCCGAAGACGTCGAGACCTTCGCCAAGAGGGCCTCCGATGCACCACTCACGCTTCTTGCACCCTTTCCGCTGAACCCGAAAAAAGATGCTGACGAAATTTCGAAGCTTTGCAGTGAGATTGGCACCAGTTGGAGCAGCGGCGTGTCTTTCACAAAGGAGAAAACAGAGGGCGACCAAGTCATCAAACCAGGTTTCCGCTCACCTCAAATCGGCGCTCTACACGCCTTGCAAGCCCATTGGACCGTGTCCGACAAGATCGCCACTGTCGTCATGCCGACAGGAACCGGGAAGACGGAGACAATGATTGCAGCCGGTGTTCAAGAACGGGCGAAGTGCATTTTGGTGATCGTGCCCAGCGACGCGCTCAGAACACAGATTGCAGAAGCGTTCGAACAGCTTGGGATATTACCCAAAGCCGGCCTGATTGATGAAAGCGCCCAATACCCTGTGGTATCGTTGTTGCGCAAGCGGCCAACAAGTGTCGAGGAAGCACGTAGTCTGTTCGGCATTTCGAACGTCATTGTCACAACGATGTCTATCGCCGCTGGTGTGTCGCCGGAAATTCAAGCGGCAATGGCTGAGTGTACGTCGCATCTTTTCATTGATGAAGCTCACCATGTGGCTGCGAGAACTTGGCGCGAATTCAGGGAAGCGTTCGGCAACGTCAGGATCGTTCAATTCACAGCAACGCCGTTCCGCAATGATGGAATGCGGGTCGATGGCAAGTTCATTTTTGTTTACCCGCTAGGACTGGCTCAAGCGGAGGGCTATTTCAGGAAAATCGACTATCAGCCCGTCGATGGGCTCGACCGAGACGATATCGACGAACAAGTCATTGAGAAAGTCGGTGAGGCTCTCGAAGCGGACGAGGCGAACGGATATCGCCACCTCGCAATGGCGCGGGGAAACAAGCGTACCCGTGCGGAAGAATTGTTTGAGAAGTACCGACGTCGTTGGCCTCAATACAATCCAGTCCTTCTGCACAGCGGTTTGAGCGCATCCGAGCAAGCTGATGCGATCGCGAAGTTACGGGCAGGCGAGCACCGCATCGTCGTTTGTGTCGATATGCTCGGTGAGGGTTTTGATCTGCCCGAGCTCAAGATTGCGGGATTGCATGATCCAAAGAAGTCAGAGGCCGTGACACTGCAGTTCGTTGGTCGCTTCACGCGCACTCGCGACGATTTGGGTGAGGCAACCGTTATCGCCGCGGTGACGCGAGATGAAGGAAGCCCCTTGGCAAGTTTGTTCGCTGAGGACGCAGATTGGAACAAGCTCATCAATCAGATCGGTTCAAAAGCAACCGAGCGTGCCGTCCGACGCGAAGAGGTGTTCGAGGGCTTTGGGGGAATTGATGCAGAGATACCCTTGGAAACTTTGCGCCCGACCTTGGGGACCATTGTCTACAAGACCACCCCATCGCCTTGGGATCCAGTTGGTGGCATTGAAAGGTTTGACCACCGACAGTTGATCGTCGATGGTCCACACATTAATCACCACGATGCGCTGGCAATCTTCATCACCGAACGCGCCGATCTACCGAAATGGAGCCGGTTCAAAGGCATTGCCGATGTAACCTACGATCTCTTCATCGTGCATTGGGATCAGGAGGCCGGCCTGCTGTATATCTCGGCTTCGCATGATGATCGCCTAGACGATTTGGCGAAGGCACTATGCGGTGACGATACCGAACGAATTCGGGGCGAAGATATCTTTCGGGCGCTCGATCCTTTACGGCGTCCGGTGCTGAACACGCTGGGCTTGAGTGAAACGCGTCGCCGCAAGATCCGTTATTCGCAATATCAAGGCAGCGATATTGCTGATGAATTGCGGAGCCGAAGTGGGAACAGGACGCGCAGCAAGACAAACCTGATGGTTGTCGGCTTCACTGATGATGGCAGGGTGTCGCTCGGCTGTTCGCGAAAGGGAAAGATCTGGGCGCAGGAGCGTACCAACGATTTCGGACGCTGGATGGACTGGTGCCACGACCTTGGTCGTTCTCTTCTCGATGAGTCGATCTCGACAGCAGGAATTATTGATCGCCTTATTCAACCGGAGCTTGTCTCGGAGGTTCCCCAAAAGTCGCCGGTCGCAGTCGATTGGTATGAGGGGATGTCTGTCCTTGATGAGGATAGCTGGGTTTTCACCATCAACGGCGAACAGCACTCCATTTATGACTGCGAACTGGAGCTTTCGTCGCATGACGCCCAGGACCACATCGAGTTTGCGATTGTGGCAGGCACTGCGCGAGCAGACTTTACGATGACGATCAACGACGAAGGCGTTCGATACGCGTTGAAGGAAGGTCAATCTGCGTCAGCCGAAAAGAGTGCGACACCTGTCCCGTTGTCGCGCTGGTTTCATGAGTATCCCCCGACGATATACTTCGCCGACGGCGATTCCCTCGTGGCGGATGAACTATTTGCGCTTCCCGATACGGAAGTGCCGTACTTCCCAGATGAGCATTTTGAGGTCTGGGATTGGACCGGTGTGGATATCCGCGTTGAATCGCTCGGACTTGAGCGGCGGGCCGATAGTGTTCAGGCGCGGACAATCGAGCAGGTTCGCTCAACTACGGGAAGCCACATTATATTTAATGATGATGGGACTGGTGAGGTCGCTGATGTCGTGGCTTTCGAGCAAGATGGCAATCACGTCACGGTGCGATTGTATCACTGCAAATATTCGTCCTCGAATGCGCCTGGTGCGAGGGTCGGCGACCTCTACGAGGTTTGTGGTCAAGCCCAAAGGTCAGTTCGAAGGTGCGAACGACCACAGAGGTTGATCGATCGGTTGCTTAGGCGTGAAGGTGATCGTTTGCGAGCTGGTAAGCCAAGTCGTTTCGAAGAAGGCGGAGTTGACGATTTGAAGGCCCTGCGCTCGCAGCGAAACCAGCTCGAATACCAATTCGAGATCTTTGTGGTTCAGCCAGGGTACTCGCTCGCAGCCAAAAATAGCACGCATTCCCAAGTCTTGGCCGCAACGGAGTCATTCATTGTTGATACCTTCGCCTCAAAATTTCGAATGATATGTAGCACGTAGAAGAAGGCAGACCTCTGTGCACAGTTAGTGGAACGGTTAGAAGATACGAGATGAAGTCGTTCGATGATTTACCCAAGCGCGATCGCAACCATGCGTTGGAAGACGAGGCTGAAGCTGCTTTCAAGGCTCTGATCTCGCGCAGCGACGACTTTGTGTTCCAAGGTTCTGACCGGAAGGACTATGGCACCGACTGTCAAATAGAGGTGGTCTTGAATGGGCAGGCCACCAACGTGCGGGTGCATGTCCAACTAAAAGGAACAGAGCGCGCTCTCAACGCGGATGGCTCGTTTAGCATCGCGGTTGATCGAGCCAATCTGAATTATCTGATTGCGCAGCCGTACAGCTTCTATGTCGGATATTATTCACCGTCGAAATCGCTTCGCGTCAGCTTCGTTGATGCGGTCCTGCGCCGATACGAGCACAGCGGAAAGGGCTGGACCGATCAGCAGAGCCTAACGATCTCATTCACCGAAGAACTCACGGTTGATCGTTTGAGCCGCCTAGCAAGTCTTGTAATTTCTGGGGCGCGGATCGCACGGGATCGCAGGATCGCGCAAACGACCGCGACGCTCGAGGCAATGCCTGGCGTGTTGCGAAAGGCCGAGCCGGAGCTCCATGTGCCGGAGGATGCGGCCCTCGCGCGGCAGCTGGCCGAACGGCTATATGAAAGCGGCGCGGACCGTGTCCTCAGCGCTGCTTTCGAGCAGTTCCTCTCGGTACTCGGCGCGGATCACGACGCCATGGGCTTTTGTTACATGGCCGAGATAAACTTAGGAATGGGATATCAATCCCCTGACGTAGAGCGGATTGAGGCCGCGCTGACGCATTTGCGATCAAGGCTTGATACAGGCCGCTTTCAAGTCGGAAGCTTACATTACACAATCGGTAACGCGCTCTCGGCGCTTGGCAATGAGCAAGAAGCAAAGACGTCATACATCGCAGCGCTTGAAGATACCGATTTCAGTAGCTCATCGGAGATGGCCGCGCAGTGTTACAAGAACCTCGGCACGAGCTTTGAGCGGCTCGGCGAGGAGGATATCGCCGCCGAACACTATCTCGAAGCATTGCGATTGAATTCGAACCTGCCAGAGGCACATAACGCACTTGCCCACTATCATCATCGTAATGGCCGATACGGGGAGGCGCTGAGTTACTTCGACCGCGTTGTCTTCACGGATCGGCAACTGGGTCGAACATCGGCGATTTCGGGCTGGCGAATAAACGTCCTTTTTAATCTCGGCGATGCCCGTGCTGCCTTCCGCGAAATCAATGGTCTGCTGAGCAATGCGGATTCTGAACCATGGATATGGCCTTGGTGCGCTCGGCAGATCGCGGCTTTCGGGCGTACCTCCGTCGAGAGTGCACAACTCGCTCTGACCTTCTGGGACCGCTGCATAGCGACGCATCCCGAGTTGGGGCGTGCACGCACCGAACGACTGCTGACCAGCTTCTATCTGCGCTCGGAAGGCGAGGATATCGGGGAGTATTCTGAGTTTCGATCGCTGTTCGGCCATCATATCGCGCTTGTGGATGCCGACGATGCCGCACTACCATGGGACCGCCTCGGCCACTGGGCACAGGACGAAGGAAATTGGGAGGAAGCCGAGCTCTGTTACCGCAAGGCGTACGAGCTGGCGGGAGGCCATTATGGCTATTGCCTAGGCACCGCGCTCAATTTCCTCGGTCGCTTTGAAGAGAGTCGCCCAATCCTCCTCGAGCAGGCGGAGCACCTTCAACCCGATGCTATGAGTTGGTTCCAGTTGGGCGTGGCGAACGGCAATACTGGACGTTCTTCTGAGGCGATCGCAGCTTATGAAAAGGCGATAGAACTCGACCCCGAGTATGACATTGCGATGTTCAACCTCGGAGGCGTTCATTGGAACGATGGAAACATCATTGGAGCCAAGCAGATGTGGCGTCGAGCGATTGAGAGATTTCCCGATCACGAACTCGTGGAAGAAATCCGCGCGAGGATTCCGTCTCTCTTCTAGCGCCAGTCTTACCTTTCAAAGGTTCCAGATCGTGCGTTCTTCAAGGAGATAGTTCAGTGCAAACTATGGCCAGTGCGGGAGCGCGAAGCGAAAGATGGCTGCGAGCCAGTTCTAGACCGCCGTCGTTGGCCTCGCTTCGATCAGCGTTTCGTCAATTGCGCTCCGCCTCGTCTTACGGTCAAGTGTGTAGGTGTTCCGCCTGAACTCAACCCCATCGAGAAGCGCCTTCACGCTGGCGAAGCTGTGCCGCAGGACATGCGGCGTGACATCCCAGAGCGGTGTATCGGCGTCGTGTCCGGTTCTTTTCGACCGTCGAGCTGGTCAACGCCCTCGAGCAGGAAGGCTCAGGGAATGTCCGGCCAGATCGCGAGCCGCCTGATCCACTCCGACCTGGTGATCCTCGATGAGCTTGGCTACCTGCCGTTCAGCGCATCGGTGGGAGCGCTGCTGTTCCATCTGCTGAGCAAACTCTACGAGCGCACCAGCGTCGTCATCACGACCAATCTGAGCTTCAGCGAATGGGCCAGCGTGTTCGGTGATGCGAAAATGACAACTGCGCTGCTCGATCGCCTCGCCCATCACTGCCACATACTCGAAACCGGCAATGACAGCTTCCGGTTCAAGAACAGCTCGGTCCAGAAACCGAAATCGAAAAAGGAGAAAGCATCATCTTGACCCGGAAATGAAACCCAAACGATAGTCACAAGGCGGGTCACTTCACGATGGAAACCCCCGGGTCAGCTCTGAGCAGAAATCAACAATGCAGAGACATTGTTTGCGGGCGTGCTCTCCAAAGCAGAATTCTGGGAGCGCCACCGTAACAAAACGCTGAACGATCGTCAGACTACAGTGTTAAATCGTTTATTCGATGGCTTCGAAGGGAAGCTGACGAGTTCAAAATGGGCCAAGCTGACGAAGGTTTCGCAGGACACAGCATCGCGCGACATCAAAGACCTTATCGAAAAAGGAATCCTGCGGCAGGATGAGGGAGGCGGCAGAAGCACCAGCTATTCCGTTGTCTTGCACGAATAACAATTCGATCCGTCAGCCAATGGCGCAAGCTGCCACCTGTTCGATGACAGCCAACGCGGTCCGGCAAAAGGACTTGGCAGCCGTCCCGCTCAGGACGCTTTGGGTCGATTCCAAACCATGACACCTGTCCCGTCCTTATCATTCTTGAAGAAGGCCGCACGCATGGGTTTGTCGAAACTCGGATCGTCGAGTTTGACGGCGAGATATGGCGTTTCCCCGTCTTTGGAGTCCTGGCGCCAGGCCGCGCCAAGTTCCGCGCCGCCGGCGTATATCCGGAAATCGGGCGCTTCGTCATTGGCCTTGTCCTTGTTGGGCACGAGCTGGGCTTTGACGTTGATCGTCATCGTCCGGATCGTGCCGGTGTATTTGCCGTCTTTCAGCGTGAATGAGCCGATCTGCGCCATGGGTTAGTCTCCTTTGCTGGCGTTGGCGTGAAGGGCCTTGCGGGCCCGCTTGAACCCGGCGTCGGCGCCGAGGAAGTTTTCGAGCATGGCGGGGATCAGCGTTTCGGGCTTTTCCTCCTCGCCATAGGTCTGCCGGTAGATCGCCGCATTATCCGGACTCTTTGCGACTGTCTCACGATCTGCACGCCTAACGACGTTTTCAGCGCTTGCGAGGGCGCACGCAGACGTCCGAGTCAACCGTTCCCGCAGGGCTTGCCCGAGGACAACGGTTGACGCGGCGGCGTCACAATACGCTGTTATGAAGCGAGCAGGCTTTGGCCTGCTCGCCTGCCACGCGGCGAGCGGGGGGAGCGCGAGGGGGAACACCCTCGCACCCCAATAATGACTCGCGCCGAAGGCGCACCATATTTGAGATCTTTTATGCCCGAACTCTATTTGACGGACGGGCGCGCTTTGCGTCGCCCAATTGAGACAGATTCGTTTGATGGTGCGATGTTGCACCGTTTGTCGGCGACGGTGGAAAGCTCCGCGGTTACGGACGGCATGCCGTTCATACTCGGTGACAACGCGGAGTACGACGCCGACCTCAATCGGTTTTTTCGCGACTGTCCGACCATGGGCGTGCGGTCGCCGAACAGCCTGCAGTCCTACGCGCGCGATCTCTTGATATGGATGCGTTTTCTGGGCGAACGCCGGTCCGGCAAGTCGATTTGGGAAGCGACGGCCGATGACATTGCGGCCTATCACGCCGCGCGTCGCCGTTCGAAGCCGCCTTTTCGAATCTCGGCGGCCTCGTGGAACCGATCGATCGCCGCGCTTGAGAAGTTTTATGGATGGGCGCTGGAAGAAGGCTTCATCGAGAACGTTCCCTTCACCTATCGGCGCGTCTTCCGTCGCGGCGACGGCGCCCATGGGCCCGTTGTCATCTCGCACAACAGGGCGCGCGAGCCCGGCGCCCGTCAATCGGACATGCGCTTCATTGGACTCGATCAATTCGCATTGTTCCGCGACGTCGGATTGCGCGGATGCTTGCCGGACGGTTCGGAAGATCCCTCCTGGCGGGGTCGCCATGGCGAACGCAATGCGCTTTTTGCCGAACTTCTCCTGACCACAGGCATGCGCCTCGCTGAAGCGGCGCATTTGCTTTTCTGCGAACTGCCCTCGTCGGAGGCCTGTCATGATACGGATCAACGGCTTTTTCCGTTCCGGCTGCCCGCCGCGGTCGCTAAAGGCGATAAGGCGCGCACGATCAGGCTGCCCGTGCGCCTCCTGCGCCGGCTGCATGACTACGCCGCGCTGGAGCGTGCGAACGCCATTGAACGTTTCGCAGAGCGAAGCGCCGTTAATGCAAAAACTGACGCACTCAGCGCAGTCGAAGCCGACCGCAATATGATCGTTATTGTCGGCGACGACGGTCAACGAAAGCGCATTCGTCTTGATCTTGTCACGCCCCATGATCGACGGCGCCTTTGCAACGCCGATGATATGAACGTCGCGCCAGCGATGCTGTGGCTGACGGAGACCGGCGCGGTTATGACGCCCTGGGGCTGGGCGGCGGTTTTCCGGCGGGCGAGCAAGCGATGCCGCAGCTTCGGCATCGACATCGACGTGACGCCGCACATGTTGCGGCACAGCTTCGCCGTCCACATGCTGTCGATGCTGATCCGCGCGCAACTCGGCATGGTGATGCAGGATCGATCGGGCGGCGCTGCCGGCGACGCCGCTTACCGCCGGATGATCGGCGATCCCTTGCAGAAGCTGCAACGACTGATGGGGCATGCAAGCATTACCAGTACGCATATCTATCTCAGCTCCCTTGATGAAAGCCGCGCGCTTGTGGATGCGGCGATCAACGACTGGGCGGACGCTCTCGGCGATGAGGAGACGGCGGCGTGAGCGCCAAGCGCGCCCGCAAGGCGCGCTTTCCGGAAGGTTCGTCGGCTCCGGCCTGCATAGAGAGCGACATCGCCGCCTTGCGGTTTTCGATCGCGCTGCCAGACGGCGGTGTGGTCGGCGTCAATCTGACCGACTGGCCGCGGCCGCGCCTGACGCGCGCCTTCGCGAAGGCGTTTTACGACGACATGACGTCGCCCGGCACGATCTGCACCAAATTGATGGTGAACGGACGATTGCGCGGGCTGCACCGGTTCTGGCGATTTCTGGATGACGCCGGTGAGACGCTCGATCGCATCGAAGAGATCACGCCGGCGGTGCTCGACCGCTATGAAGACTGGCTGGCGCAGAACGCCGGCGCTTCGATCTATCAACGCCAGCTCCTGGCGCTGGTGATCGGGCTCTTGCGCATTATGGATGAACGGGGAAGTCCGCCGCTCGCGCCAGCGCTTGTCGAGCGCCTCTCTTATATCACGCGTCGGCCTTATGAGCGCAGCAAACCGCGCGACGCCTATAGCCCGCGCATCGCCGAAGCCTTGCGTGCCGCGGCCCGCGCCCATGTCCTTGAAGCCGCCGCCCGCATCACGCCGGAAGGCGCCGTTCCATCGCCGCCGGAGGGACTGCCGCCAAGCGTTTTCGATCAATACAGAACCGTTCTGGAAGAGATTGATCGTCGCGGCTGGCTTCCTCAATCGCGCGAACCGATCGGCAATCGCCTTATTCAGCGGGCGGCTCATTGGGGCGTTTCGATCGGGCCCTGGAGCGATATTCATGGCCGGTTTCATTTGCAGGTCGAAGACGTCATCGCCTTCATGGTGCTCTTGGGCCTGGAGACCGGTCTTGAGACCGAAGCCTGCCGAATGCTTAAAGCCGATTGCCTGCGCAACCCGGTCAAGGGCTCGGTGGAGATCGAGTATCTGAAGCGCCGGGCGCGCGGCGCCGAGTGGAAGCGGTTGCGCGTGCGCGATGGCGGACCGACGACGCCCGGCGGTCTCATTCGTCTGGCGCGCCGGCTTTCGGCGCGCACTCGCCGCTGTGTCGGGGGCGATCATCTGTGGGCCTATTACACCATATCGGGTCTCATCGGGGTCATGAAGAACCATCACATGCCGGCGCAATATTTCGTGCGGCGGCATCAGTTGACCGACGATGAAGGCGAGCCCTTGAACCTGCAGCTCTCGCGCTTGCGCAAAACGCAAAAAGCCGAGTGGTATATTAAGACCAACGGCCAACTCGACGCCTTCGCCATCGGCCACAGCCTTGAAGTCGCGGCGAACCATTATGCGGATATCCCGGCGCTGAGGCGCATTCACGAAGAGACCGTCGCTGAAGCCTTGCATGACGCTGCCGAAGCCGCGCTTAAACCCCGTATCGTTACGCCCGAGACGGAAGCGCGCCTTCGCGCCGATCCCGCGACGTCGGATCT
>MDSY01140018.1_pt1 | contig 14800 bp, 8 predicted proteins | sample 811131 | NCBI WGS metagenome assembly MDSY01 (sample SAMN05326643, study PRJNA326480) | marine metagenome | isolation source: seawater | place: Atlantic Ocean: South West | collected 2010 | reverse complement strand
TAAAACATTTAAAAGCATCTTCTGGTGAATTTACGATAGGTTCACCTCGAACATTAAAACTAGTATTTACTAATACTCCAATATTAGTAATTTTTTTAAATTCATTGATAAGTTTCCAATATCTAAGATTCGTTTTTTTACTAACTGTTTGGATTCTTGCACTGAAATCAACATGTGTAATTGATTGAAGTCTTGATCTATTGGTATATAGTTTATCCCTATAATTTAATTTCCAATATCCTTGAGGAACATTAAGTTTAATTTTTTTTTGTATTTTTTTAACCATTAACATGTAAGGACTTATGGTTTCTCCTTCAAAAAATTCACTATAATCTTCTTCAAGAACTGATGGTGCAAAGGGTCTGAATCCCTCTCTATATTTTATCTTTAAGTTAAGTTTCTTTTGCATGTCAGGGTTTCTTGGATCTGCAAGTATTGATCTATTTCCAAGGGCTCTAGGTCCAAATTCTGATCTCCCTTGAAACCATCCGATCACTTTACCCTCTGATATTAATCTAGCAACTGTCTCAGATAACTCATCAAATGATTCTATATATTCATAGTTCGATTTATACTTTTTATTAGTGATTAAAATTTCTTTATCCGAAAAATACGGACCCAAATAAGAACCTTTCATTAAATCATATTCTTTAGAATAATGTCTTTTATTGTCAAAATACATATGATTAACGGATAGGGCAGCTCCTAATGACCCACCAGCGTCTCCAGATGCGGGTTGGATGTAAATATTTTCAAAAATCCCTAATTCCTCAATTTTTCCGTTAGCTACACAGTTTAGAGCCACACCCCCTGATAAACAAAGGTTTTTTGATTTAGTAAGTCTTTTTGTCTCTTGTACCATGTTGATCACAATCTCTTCTGTAACTTTCTGAATTGCCAAAGCCATGTTACAATGAGTCTGAGATATCTCTTCTTCTTCCCTACGAGTATTAAATCCAAATAAAGATTTGAAAGACTTTTCTTTTATCATTCTAAGTCCATAGGTGTACTTAAAATACTTTTGATTTAAGAATATTGATCCATCTTCCTTTACGCATACAACTTCAGATTTTATTTTCTCTATAAATAATTTGGTTTCTTCTGAGTATTCAATTCCATAAGGAGCCAATCCCATTAACTTATATTCACCTGAGTTAACTCTAAATCCCAGATAGTAGGTAAAAGCACTATAAAGAAGACCAACTGAATGAGGGAAGTGTAGTTCTTTAAGTATTTCAATTTTCTTGTCTTCTCCTTTACAGATGGATGCTGTACACCATTCACCAACTCCATCAATAGTAAGTATTGCACTCTCTTCAAAATTAGACGGGTAAAATGTACTAGCCGCATGAGAAATGTGGTGTTCAGTAAAAAGAAGATTTAGATTTTTCTTTTGTAAAGATGGATCTATTTCCTTTAGATTGTCATAAATTAATTTTCTTAAAAAAAGTTTCTCCTTTAACCATATGGGTATTGATTTAATAAAAGGAATTAAACCTTTAGGGGCTACTTGATAAAAAGTAGATAGTAATCTCTCAAACTTTACAATTGGTTTATCATAAAATACAATAGCATCTAATTCTTCAATTTTCAACCCAGTCTCTTCCAAACAAAACTTTAAAGAATTAGAGGGGAATTTGGGAGTGTGTTTTTCTCTTGTGAATCTTTCTTCTTGTACCGCAACTATTATTTCATTATTTACAATTATAGATACTGCTGAATCATGGTAAAAACAAGATATTCCTAATATTTTCATGTTATCAAAGATAGTCTGTTAAATCATATCCAACAAAACTCCTTCCAAACTTATCACAAACTCTCCCAACAGTTCCACTACCCATGAATGGATCTAAAACCAATTCAAACTCTTTGGTGGATTGAAGAACAGATAAGGTTATGATTTCTTCAGGGAAAAGAGCAGGGTGTTTTCCTTAAATATCCAACTTATGATTCGCAACAGAGGTTCTTAAAATATCCTCGTTCCAATAATCTCCCATATTCTTTCCTTTAATATTTGGGAGGTGTGAGCATCCCTAAATATATAAATCCACATACTCATATTGATGATTTTAAAGAGTTTCCCTCTCCGAAATAAAAATTGAAGTCCCTGTTTCTAAGATACTTATTAAAAAATAAAGTTTATTTTTATTCCAGAAAAAACGTTTAAATCTTCAAAAACGTTAGATAATAAAAAAGCTTTGAAAACAGTTTTGTATATTGTATCGATAAAATCATATACTACGAAAAACTTTTTTTTATCTGATAGTTCCAATTGTTTCTTGTTTAGGAGCATATATTTTAGAGTAAGTATTTAAAAATGAAAAAATTTAAAAACTTAATTATTCTAGGCCCACTTATCTATGCAATCCATCATTTTGAAGAACACATAATATTTAATTTTATAGAGTGGAAATTACAATATTTTCAACATTCAGCAGTTGCATTATCAACTGAAGCAATTTTATCTATATTAGCCTGCATCCTAGTTCTATTCGCCCTTCTTCATTTGGTTAAAAATAATAGAGCCAGCGCGCAAGTAATTTTGTTTATCTTATTTGCGATTCAAGTTGTTAATGCATTTTATCATATTTTCTTTAGTGATTTTAGTCCTGGCACTGTCACTGCAGCTCTTCTTTATCTTCCGGTGAACTTTTTAATTGTTCAAGCAGCATTCAAAGAGGGTCTCTTGAAGAGTTATTTTGAATATGGTTGTATCGCTTTTTTAGGAACAGCAACTTTTGTTTTATTTGAAATATTTGGACCCATCATTATTGGCTTAGCAATTATATTTAGTTTTATATATATTTTTTGGTTCAATAATAAGTTGGAAGCACATTTGAAGTAATCAACCTAAAAAATTAAATTGAATTATTGGATATGATTTTTTTATAAATAAGAGGAATTGTTTTTAATATAAACGATAACTGTACTAAATATGTACTAATTGTAAGAGATTTATTTAATAAATTTGAAAGCCCTATAACGTTTAATTTTTAAAAATTTATTAATGAGGGTTATTACTTTTTTTTCGTGTTTTCTTTTATTTATTAATAGTTCTTTTTCTCAAAATAACTTTGATGTCAATATCGAAGGGCTAGCAGTTGGTGATTCTATAAGGGTTATTATACAAAAAGGTGTTGAATCTCAATTTCAAGAATGGGCTTTAAATATTGACGACAACCCAGTTTCTGTTAGCTTTGATTTAAGTGAAGGACAATGGGCATTATTCCTAGATGGAACAGGATATTATTATCCCTCATCTCAATTAATTGATGTTCCAGATGATGTAAGTGCCACTTATACCTTAACCCCAGCAACAGGTGAAGATTATAGTTATACTTGGCAAGATGATGACAGTTATGTTGGTCATGCTACACAGGTTTATATCAATGAACCAACAGAGATTGTTGTTTTAAATGATACAGTGCCTGTTCCAGACGATTATTCATCTATAAAATTAAGAAACGAATACGGGGTTGTATTATCTGACGAAGAGGAACCTTGGTCTACTGACGATAGCTACAGATTATATAAAATGTTTGAATCACTTCCTTTTAATCCATTTGGAGAAGGAAGTGAAGTTAATTTTGAAACAGGAGAAAACGTAACAGGAATCTTTACCCTATCAAACGATATTTTAGATCGTGATTTAGAATTATCTACTGTAGACAATATTAAGATTGCTAGAGTTGGAAAAGATGCTTTTACTTATGCTACTCCTCAAATTGTAACTGTAGATGGAATAAAAGGAAAGTTTTATTCAAAAAGACTTTATAAGGCAATTGTTAATTTTATTACTGATTTTGCTTCAAATGATGAAATGGTCAATTGGATTGCACAAGAGAGTTTTGGTGTTAGATTTATGTTACCGAACCAAGAGACAGAAGATTTAATGGGAGAGGATTCCTCTAATTTTCAAGAATTTTTTGATGAAGAAAAAATGGAAATATTAGCAATGTTTGAAGAGCTTCCGGATGGTTTTCATAAACAGCAAGGTCTCCAATATTTAGTTAGAAGGATTAATGGTCAAGATAACCCAACATATCCAGCAGCAGCAGCCATTGCATGGACTGGTTTTAACACAATAGAGTGGATGAGCAAGGCATTTACAGGAGAAATAAATGACGTAAGAAGATTAATATTGCATGAGAAAGCTCACTTTTTATGGGCATATGCTTTTGATCAAGAATTAAAAGATGATTGGACAGAAGTTGGTGGATGGTTTGAAGATCCATCATCTGCATCAGGATGGTCTACATCGCAAACAACAGGTTTTGTTTCTCCGTATGCACACCTTTTAAACCCAAATGAAGATATGGCAGAATCCATTGCTTTCTACCTTACCAATCCAGATGCTCTTTTAACAGTTTCTGTTCAAAAGTATGAGTTTATAAGAGATAGAATAATGCACGGTACTAGATACGTGGCAATGATTCCAGAAGAGTTAACGTTTACGGTATATAACTTGTTCCCAGATTATGTATTTCCAGGGAAGGTAACCAAAATGGAGATTGATGTTACTGGTGCGCCAGAGGAAGACAAACAAGTAACTATAAGAGCAACTTTAAATTCTATAGATCCAACACTAGACGGTGCAGCTAGTGGTTATATCCGTCTATCTTCTACATCTGGAACAATTCACGATATAGGGATGAGTACTGAGAACGGTCAAGCACTAGACTCAATATTGGTTGGAACTACAACTTTCTCTAAACTTGAGAAGAGTGGTTATTGGAATTTAACTTCTTTTAATATCTCTGATCAGGTAGGTAATCAAAGATACGAGAACACATCTACCATTGGATGGAAATTATATTTAGAAAACCCATTAGAAGATACTTTGCCTCCATCTTGGAATTATGATTTAACAATGGAGGTTCAGGAAGGTTATTTTAGTCCTGAATATGATACTCAGCCTAGTGATGAAGAAAACGGTGTTTTGATGCAAGCCATAAAATTTGCTTATTCAGTGTATGACAATAGTCCCATGCTTAGAACCATTACTAGAATTTTTCATCCAATATTAGATGACTCTGATGCTCAAGTATATGAAAAACAAATACAAGGAGGTCCCTCAAATATCAATACTCCAGAATGGGAGGATGATTATAATAGCATCAAACATTTTGAACAATATTTAGCTATTCCTGAATGGTTTCCATCAGGGTACTATGCAGTTTCTATGGTGAATATGCAAGATTCAGGAGGGAATTATTCTAACACGTATTTTGTAAATGATACTACAGATTTTAACATACCAGAAAGTCAAAAACTGAAACTATTTAAGGATGTGAGGGACAGTATTTATGTGGAAACAACCTACCCTGACTACATAAGCCCTGAATTAGACTTAAATAATATTACAATTATAGCAGAGCCCACCAATCCAGAGGCTCCAAACGGAGAGACTAGAGTAGATATTACCATGATAGCTAGAGATTTATCCGATTATGAAGGACATGAATCTGGTGTTGCAACTGTTGGATTTGTATTAAGAGATCCTTTAGGAAGAGACCACGGGTTTCAAACGGGTAACTCAACAATGAATCATCCAGAATTAGATTATTATGATTTTAACCCTGATTTAAATTCTAATTGGGCTGTCTATCATTTTGATTTAGTGCTTCCTGCTGGTTCAGCACCTGGAATATGGGGCATGGCTTCCGCTGATATTAGGGATAAAGCAGGTAATATAAAACGGTACTCTTTTGTAGAATTGGTAAGGTTCGATATTATTGAGTCTAGTGTAGAGCTTGAAGAGCCTCTTGTTGCAGAAATTTTGAGTGACTATGTGAATGCTTCTAATGTAGAAAATATATCTGCCTCAATAAGTTGCACTCCTTGTGAAGGATTAAATTATATTTATACAATTTATAGTTTAACAGGAGGTGCTGTTGTTCAAGGAAATGGAGTTTTTGATGCAGATAGTATTGATTTAAATGAGATTAATACCTCCGGTGTTTTAGATGGTAACATTATGTTTACTGTTCAAGTGACAGACACTGAAGATCAATTAATAGCAACATTAAGTACAGAATATATAAAAGACACTTTTTACCCTGCCTCATATTATTCAAGTTCAAATATTCAAGATGACGGAATCAGTAATTTAGATGACATTATTATTGATGTGGTTGTTGAACAGCAAGATATTGGAGGCTCTTATGATGTAACTATAGAAAATTTAGATTCTTCAGGGCGTATTTCTGCTATATTTTTAGAGGGCTCTATTGATGAAAGTAGTTTTAATCTGGAAGGAATAGACTTTGCTTCTTTAGAAGATGGTTATTTTACAATTGAATTAATTGTTACTGATTTAGTAGGAAATATTGGCGAACCTCAAATAACTTATTATCTTAAAGAAAATGGCATTATTTATTTTTACGGTACTAGTCTTGGAATTTCTTCAAATAATCTGCTTCAAAACGAGATTAAATTATATCCAAACCCAACACAAAATATATGGTATATAAATTCTTCTAAAATAATTACATCTGCTGACATATATGATCTTCAAGGAAGGCTTGTGATTTCAAGTACCCCAAACTCTAAAAGAGTTCAACTTAGATCACAAGAATTAAGTTCTGGAATATATATTGGGATAATTAATAAAAATTTTATAATTCGCCTTATCAAAGAATAATAGAATCTAGAGTAAAAAGAAATAATATAAGACCCAAATTAGGATGTAACTTTCTCTTTTGGGTTTTAGTGTTTTTGTTAATAAGGTATTAATAATATAATCTTTACTTACACTATCTTACTTAGGTAAAAACTAATTATATTAATTTTGTTTAAAATACACAAAAAATGAAAAAAATTCTCTTCTTAGTATTTATATTTAACTATAGTTTTCTCTTTTCACAATCGTTGTCTATCAGTCCTCCAGAGAACTATTCTCAAGAACCTTTTGGAGCTGTTGCTAAAGGAATTGATAAAAAAGAAATTCTAGCTGTTATTGACCAATTTATGTTGGCTGTGAATACAAAAGATAAAAGTATTTTTGATTCAATACTCTACAAAGGAATTAATAGAATTGTTACAAATGTTGACAAAGACGGCTCGGGGTCTTCTGTTGTCATAGACAATGATCAATCTATTTCTTCGAGAATGAACCCAAAAACTTCAGAACAATTTAGAGAACGATACTGGGATGCAAAAGTGATAACAGATGGAGCTATTGCTTCTGTTTGGGCTCCTTATGATTTCTATCTTAACGGTTCTTTTTCACACTGTGGTGTAGATTTATTTTATCTAGTAAAAACAGATAACAAATGGGAAATTGCTCATTTTGGGTATACCAGAAATAAAAATTGCAACTAGTTCTTTATTACAAAAGCATAACTCTAAGAGTAAGAGAGTGTTTTTGGTTCTTTAAAGGATATTTTTGGGTTGTATATTTCTTGTAAAAGAAGTTTTATTTCACTCATGAATTCCTCTAGCTTTTCATCTGTTACGCAATAATTTGGGCTTTTTGCTTTCGATGAAAAATTGATTTTCAAAAGACCTCCTTTTAAATTTTTAAAAGAAATAATCCCTGCTTCTAAAGTGCCATCTGTTTTCAAAGAATTATTCTGAGAATACATATAAGCATACAGCAATATTTGAATTGCTTTGCTATATTTAACAGTTCGTATTTCTTCAAAATTCAGAACTTTTAAATCCGTGGCATTTACTTTTCCAGTTTTGTAATCGATAATTCTTGTGACTCCATCAAACTCATCAATTCTATCTACGATTCCCTTTATTTTAATTGGAAATTTTATTCCAGGAACAGTGATGAGTGTTTCTAACATTAGTTCAGTTCCTAAAATTTTTACTTGATGGCCCTCTTTTAAGATTTTTTTCTCCATAGAGAGAAACCGTTTTACAAATTGATTTGAAACTTCAAAAGCCAAACGATTTTTACCTGAAGTAATATCACCATTTTTAAAATGTTTGATGAAATATTTTGTAACTAATTTCCTATACTGTTTCAACATTAAATCTATATGATTTATGGTTAAAAACAGATTGATATAAGGTTTGTATAATTCTTCTAAAGTGTCATGAACAACGGTTCCCATAGTATTGGCAGCGATGGTTTCCTCTACTAGATCTAACTCGCTAATTCTTAAAATTTTCTGTTTGTAAAAGTCAATCGGATTGTATAGGTAATTGGTAATTGCAGAGGGAGAAATCCCTTTTTCTGCTAATTCTTTTAATTTTTCTAAGACTTGTTTGTTTTTACCAACCTCCGTTTGTTCTTTTCGTTCAGTGATCACTTTTGGAGCAATAAATGTTGAGTAAACATCATTTCTTATCATTTCTAACTGAGCTATAAATCTACTTTTTTCTCCATTTCCAAAAGTATCACTTTCGGTATTATATATTAAATAAATATTTTTTGATCTTTGTAACAGACGAAATAAGTGGTACGAATAAATAGCATCTTTTTCTCTGTAAGTTGGCAGCCCATATTCAACTTTTATATCAAAAGGTATAAATGAATTCTGAGTACTATTTGAAGGGATTATATTTTCATTAACAGATGTTATGATTACATTTTCAAAATCTAACACTCTTGTTTCTAACATTCCCATTAACTGAAGCCCATTTAAAGGCTCTCCTTGAAATGATAGCTTTTCATTGGCTATGATTCTATTATAAAACTGAAAGAGTGTTTTAATATTCTTAAAATAGTTCTTAGCACTATTTAGGGTTCGTAATTGTGTAAATGCATTGTAAAATCGATATAGATATTCTTTTTCTAGAACAGACACATTATCTCTGACGTTCTCTAATAAGTTTAAAATTCTAGAAATGAAGTCATTTACAGAAATAAACGGTTTAAAAATAGCCAAAAGTAACGTACTGTTTTTTTCTTCTAATGGCTTCAAATAGGAAGTAATAGCCGCCAAGTTTATAAAAGAGGCATTCTCTTTAGAAATAATTTCTTGAATAAATAAAAGTACTTCTTGAGCTTCTTCACTAACTAATTGAAAAATAACTGAATTTTTAAAAAAACGAGTTATATCTTTATGATAAAACTCATTTGTTGTGCTTTTTTGCAGTCTGTCTTGTGTGATAAACAATTGAAAAATAGCAGAAATTAATTGAGATGTTGGGACGTTTTGTAACGGATAGCCCATGGTAATATTAATAGCATCTACGTTTTCTGGAATAGAATTTAAAGCAACAGATAATAAAGATTCATCTCCTAAAACTAAGGCAGTATTTTGATGATTAGAAAAGTTTTTTAATATTTCTCCAGCATATTTTAATTGAGAGATATTCTTTGTTGCTCCAATAATTTCAATATTTTTCTCTGCTAGAAAATGATCACTAATTTGTTTTAATTGATTCTTTTCGTAGTATTTCCATTCCTTTTTATATTTTCTAATAAAACTTCCTGCTGAATGATTGCTCTCAAAAAAAGCACGATCTATATCCCAATAAACTTCTGATTGTCCGTTTTCTAAAAACGCTTTAAATAAAAACTCTTCAGCTTTGTTTAAAGCATTAAATCCAATGAAGAAGAATTTTTTGTGAGGATGCTTATTTATAAATGCAGCAGCTTTTTTTGTTGCCTCTCTGTATATTAATCCCTGATACCCTGTTCCTTTATCTAATAAAAACGAGTAGAATTTAGTATAATAGACTCCTAGACGTTCCATGAAGATAAGATGATCTTTCATGAGCTTAGTTTCTTTAAACTCACCTTTTACAGACCATTTTTTTAACCGTTGAATATCTCTTAGATAAGTAAAAATTGACTGAGAGTTAATAAGGTATTGATCAATTTCATTAAAGTCTTGAAGGACCACAAAAGCCCAAGAAGAAAAAACATCAAAAGAATCTGGATGCTCTTCTACTTCAGAATAAATAGTATAAAAATGAAACAATAACTGTATGGCATCAGCTTTTGATATCCCAGAAATTTGTCCAATAAAAGTTTCAATGGTTAAAATTTCTGGTAAAAAACCCGAAGGGATTTTATTTTTGAATGAATCTTTTACAAAAACTCCGGCTCTTTGTGACGGTAACACAAAAACACAATCTTCAAATGAAGAGTGTGTTACTAGAATATCGTCTATAGTTTCGGAAATAAAAGTTTGCATCAATAAAAGTACTTTGTGTAAACAATGTACAAAATACTATTGCTAACTTTATAGTATTATTTAAAAATAAATTCCATGCAAAATGAATTAAATATCGTTGCAATTCAAGCCGATCTAACCTGGGAAAATCCTACTGCAAACTTGTTGTTATTTGAACAAAAAATTGCCTTGTTAGACTTAGATACTGATTTAGTAGTATTGCCTGAAATGTTTTCTACCGGTTTTACCATGCAACCAAGTTCTGTAGCCCAAACAATGAATGGCCCTACCGTTCTATGGATGATAGCTATAGCAAAAACAAATAATATGGCAATTCTAGGAAGTATTGTGGTACAAGAAAACCATCAGTACTTCAATAGAGCTGTTTTTGTCCATCCTAACGGAGATATTGAAACTTATGACAAAAGACATTTGTTTAGTTTGGCAGGAGAAGACGCCCTATATTCCTCTGGGATGCATCGGTTACTAGTAAACTTTAAAGGGTGGAGAATTTGTCCATTGATTTGTTATGATCTTCGTTTTCCAGTATGGACTAGAAATTCTAATGAATATGATTTATTAGTGTTTATGGCAAACTGGCCAACACCTAGAATTGATGCTTGGGATTCCTTATTAAAAGCTAGAGCAATTGAAAACATGAGCTATTGCATTGGCGTAAATAGAATAGGGGAAGATGCAAATGGATACCAATACAATGGTCATACAACTGTGTATGATTTTTTAGGGAAAGAAATTGCAAGTACTAGTGAAGGTAAAGAGGACTTATTACAATGTGTCATTTCTAAATCGAAGCAGCATGAAATAAGACAAAAATTAAATTTTTTAAATGATCAAGATTCATTTGTAATTCAATAGAATAGTTTTTTATTTATTTTTTTAGAATTTTATTTATTTTATCTGAGATATTACCGTTGCCTCTACTTTTTGTAGTAGTTCATTGATGGGAAGTGACTCTATTTTAATGGGCTCATGAGTTTCAATTGTAATTCTATTAAACATCCCTAGAGGAAATCTTCCATACTTGAATACTTTCCATGAATTATTGATTGTAATAGGAACTATATATGCCTTTGGGTTGTATTGTATCATCATTTTTAAACCGTTATAATAAAACTTTTTTGGCTTTCCTGTTACACTTCTTGTTCCTTCTGGAAAGATAGTGGCAGACCATTTGTTATCATGAACTCGTTGACCAAATTTTTTTAATTCTTCTAATGCTTGTTTTGGATCTTTTCTGTTGATTAATGCAGCTCCGCCATGTTTAAGGTTAAAAGAAATACTTGGAATTCCTTTTCCCAACTCTATCTTTGAAACAAACTTACTGTGATATTTTCTCAGATACCAAATAATTGGTGGAATGTCAAATAAACCTTGATGATTTGCTACAAAAATGATGCTTGTATTTTTGGGAATAGGGTGTGTTACTGTAAAACGGACAGTAGTTCCAATAATGAGTAATGATTTTGTTAGTATCCAATTGAGGATATCTACCATGTTTTTATGAGACTGATATCCAATTTTTAGGCCTATCCATTGCAAAGGATGAAATACTAAAAGGCTTAAAAAAAAGACCAATGCAAAAATTGAAGAAAAAAAGTAACTTATTATTTTCATTTAGGGGCGTAAAGGTTTTGATGCAACAAAACAAAAAGTTAAAATATTGGTCATAGATTCCATTAAATTTTTGATAAAATTAATAAAAACAATCCAAGTCGAAGATTCTTATATGAAAACTTTTTTTTGCAAGACTAATTATTTCACTAACAAAAGTTAATAACAAAACAATGAGGACCAAAGAAAATATCCCTAAGAATAAAAAGGTTTCATTAAAAATTTAAAAGCGGTAATTTTAATTATAAAAAAACCACCTCATTTGAGGTGGTTTTAAATAACTCTAAAACTAATTTTTTAGAAGTTATATCTTGCTGTAAAGTTCCAAGTAGTTCCAAAACCAAAGAAAGCTTTGTTAGATGTGTTTATACCGTTAAAGCTAGTGTCACCAGATTCAATAAAATCATTTGTTAATGATTCTGAAATGTATTCAGTATTTCCTAAGTTATTGATGTTTAAACGTAAATTTAAACCTGTGTCATTTTTGAAATCAAATTTATATGACATTCCTAAATCAGCTAAAAAGTAACTTGGTAATTGAAGAGAACCATTGTTGTCAACTTCATCAAAATCACGTGCATTAATAGAAGCATATAGATTATCTGAATAACGATGGCTATAGTCAAGACTAAACTTGTTAGTAACATCCCAATCAAAACCTATTCTTGCTGTAGTTTGAGCAGCGTTACCAACTTTTATACCATCTAAGTATAATTCTGCAACTCCGATTGGTTGCGTAGTTTCATTACTATAAGCTGTTCCAGATACATTCCCTGCATATTCCCAATCACCAACAGAAGCCATACCAACCACACTAAAGTTGTTTGTAATGTCGTAAGTTAAATCGAATTCAATACCTGTATGTAACTGTTCTACACCTTGAATATCTGCAAATCCTTCATCACCTGTAGCTTCATCTTCGTAACCAACTCTTATGAATCTGTCTCTCCATTGTGTTCTGTAAAAATTCACATTTGCTGTAAAGTTATTAGATGTAAAACCATACCCTAATTCAAACCCTGAAACTTTTTCATTTCTCGGATCAGGATTAAGTTCATTTCTGTTGTTAAAGAAAACAGCATCAAAGAACGGTTGTTTAGAATAATCACCGATATTAACATATAGATTATGATTTTCATCAATATTCCAGTTTACACCACCTTTAATATTTCCACCAATAATATTTTGCCAGTCTGTTTCTCTATTTGGGTCAGAATCTAGATAGTTGAAGTAATCAATTCTCTTAAAACTTTGTTGAGATAAACCTACTTGAACAAAAGCAGAAATTTCATCTGACACATATTCTAATTGACTGAAAGCACCCATCCAACGAACTTTTCCATCATTGTTATAAGCAATTTTTTGTTCATCATCTGTGCTTCTAAAAACATTCCATTGTTGTGCTAAATCAGAACTATATTCTGTAGATAATACATTTAATGGGTTGTTTATATCTGCATTATCACGATATCCATCAGCTCCTAACAAGTTATCAATTCTTCTGTAGTGAAGACCTGTGTAAGAACGAAGATCAATCCCAACATCTAATGTTAAGTTATCATTTATTTTTGTACTGTAGTTAGATAGTGCTCCAAACCAGTTATGTGAATTCACAGAAGCTCTTCTAATCATTCCATTTCTTCTCTCTAAACCTGCAGGCACACTACTATCTCTTAGGCCAGTATCATTTACAATTTGTAAACCAGTTGATGGATCAGCAGGGTTTGTGTAAGAATAACCACTACTAAAGTTTCCTCCGATACCAGAATTTGCTTTTACGATTTCATCCCATTCTACTAATCCTGTATCAGGGTTTCTGAATCTACTTGAACTAGCATAGTTTCCACCCATTCTTCCAATGTCTCCAGTTCCACCACCACGTCCAAAAGAAACGTAAGCAGAAGTAGTTAAAGAGGAAGTCTCATTTATATCCCAAGACCAGTTAAAAGAAGAAATTGGTTTGTGGTAGAAATTCTGTCTCCAGTTAAATTCTTCTCCATTCAGGTACCCATGGTTATAATTGTATTTTTTACCATATTTTAAGTAGTCACCTATATCAGCCATATTGTAAAAACTAGTCGTTCTTTGGTTGTGTGTTTGAGGTGCCCCAGTCAACATAAATTGAAAGTTATGATCTCCTTTGTCCCATCCTAAACCAATGAAATAATTGAATCCTTCAAATTTTGTTCCGTCTACATATCCATTACCAGCAGTTCTACTCATTAAAAATGTTGCAGCAAAACCGTTTTCATTTTTACCTGTAGAGTAGGTAGCTAAATTTTTAAAATACCCATCATTACCAACTGAAGAAACAATAGATCCTCCTTCTTTTAAGTCTGTAGTCTTGGTTACTATGTTAATTGTTCCACCTACAGAAGAGATAGCTAACTTAGATGAACCTAGTCCTCTTTGAACTTGCATTGCAGTTGTAACATCTGCTAAACCTGCCCAATTAGACCAATAAACTCTACTATTTTCCATGTCATTTACAGGAACTCCGTTTATTAGTACAGCAATATTTTCTTGTGAAAAACCACGAATAGCTATTCTAGAATCTCCAAAACCACCTCCTGATTTTGTAGCGTATACAGATGGAGTGTTGTTTAGAATCTCAGGAAATTCTTGAGAACCTAATTTACTTTGAATTTCTGAAGCCTTAATTGTAGACTTAGCAACAGGTGTTTGTCTATCTTTTGCGATATCTACAATTCCTCTTAAGACTACTTCCTCAAGAATGTTTCCATCCTCTATAAGTTTAATGCTTCCAAGATCTCCTGCATTGGTGTATGCAAACTCCTTAGTTTTAAAACCTAGAAAAGAAATTACGATAGTTCCACTTTCTGAGGTAGAGCTCAGCGTAAATTTTCCATCAAAATCAGTTTCTGTTCCGTTTGTTGTACCTTTAATTACAACACTTGCTCCTGGTAATCCTTCATTGGATTCGTCAACGATAGTACCAGAAATTTTTGTTTGGCCGATTACTGTGGCAGCAATAAAAAATAAGGCTACGAATAATAAGTTCTTAAAGTTTTTCATTATAGAATGTTAATGTTATTAATTCTCTGCAAAAGTCTTTTATTTTGAGAGTT